>MDTG01184153.1_pt1 | contig 14261 bp, 14 predicted proteins | sample 811421 | NCBI WGS metagenome assembly MDTG01 (sample SAMN05326645, study PRJNA326480) | marine metagenome | isolation source: seawater | place: Pacific Ocean: South East | collected 2011
CCTTTTCCCAACCCTTATTTGCAGATTTAATATCATTTTGTCTATCCTGTGTATCCCAAGTAAAACCATCACCAGAAACAACAAAAATACATTCTTTAGAAAATTTACTTTTAAGTATTTTTTTTTCTCCAGTTAGCCAACTTCCTTTTATAAATTGAACAACAGCACATGGAATTCCATGAGCAATACATCTCATTATCATCCCAAATCCTGATGATGACTTGCCTTTTCCATTTCCAGTATGAACAATAATTAAACCTTTTTTAATTTTTTTATTTTTCATAATTTTACTTTTTATAGCTTTGGTTTTAAGCATTTTTTCTTTATGTAATTTGTTTAATTTTTGAATATCATTCATAATGTTTTTTGATGCTAGTTTAAATTTTAAAATTTAACTATAATTAGTTAAGTAATTTTTTTAAATAAAAATTATATAAATTTTAACTATATAAAAGTTCTAATTAAAAAGCACAACTCAGGAATTAATTACCTTCTAAAAAATAAAACCAGTGAATTCCGCCCAACCTACTGATTGCAAATTATTTTTAATGCAGTTTCATCCAGTTTAATTTAGACTTATATAGTCTTATTTATAGCAATATAATCAGTTGCTTATTGCATAAAGTTAAATCAAAATCGTATCATTTAATTTCAATTTGGCTTAAGCATTTTGAAGCCTCAGTGACAACTATTTTTGATATAATCGTTGAAATCGTTGGTGAGTGGTGCCGGTTGGGTGACTCGAACACCCGACCTACTGATTACAAATCAGTTGCTCTACCAACTGAGCTAAACCGGCTAAAGCCATCAATTATATATTTAACTGATTTAACAAAATTGTCCAGATTTGATTATTAAAAAAAAAAAAATATTGTCGAAAACATTTTATATGTTTATCATAATTACATTGTTCGTTTAATATTGTGAGCCATTTTGACTTCTCTAAACTTTTTTTTCTTATTCTTAAATATCTTTATTCCTTTATATAAACGGAAAATAGCTCTTATTCATCTTAGTTGGATAGCGGTGTGTGGGGTTATTATTGTTACAAATTTTGACTTTATAAGATATGATATTTCATACGATAAAAAAGGGAATAAGTACTCTTATGATAGATTTACTGGAAAAAAAATTAAATTAAGGTAAACAATTAAATTTTTATTATAAATAGTTGATTTAAATGTTAATTATTTTCAAAAGTTCTTTGAGTAGGAGTACATTTATTAAATAATACTTGTACAAATAATGATTCTTTACACTTCATCCATGGAGGGATTTCTTTATTTCTTGAAAACCAGTAACTCGAAACTGCTAAAATAGTAATTAAAACGATGATAATTATACTTGATCTCGGCATTTGGTGCACCTTAACATTGAATTGGTATTTGATTTTTTATATGGCTAATTTTGTTAGTATTTTTCTCAAGATACACAAGTGTAGGAGGAATTTTTTTTACATTTTTAATTTCTATTTGTCCGTAAGTACAAATAATAATTAAATCATCTTTCTTTGCAAGGTGAGCTGCAGCCCCATTAAGAGTAACAGCACCTGAATTTTTTTTTGCTTTAATTGCATATGTTGTGAAACGTTTGCCATTGTTTAAGTTATATACATGAAGCATTTCATATTCACTAATATTGGCTTTATTTAATAAAATTTCGTCAATTGCACAAGAGCCCTCATAATTTAAGAAAGTATCAGTAACAACTGCTCTGTGTATTTTGGATTTTAAAATACTTACTAACATTTTTTTATAAAAGTTATTTTGTATTTATTTACATAAAGACTAATAGATAATCAATATAAAATAATATAAACTAACTTAATTATGAAATTAAGAAGATGGCAACAAAAAGTTATTGACCAATTTCCAACAATAATTCAGAACTATAAAAAATTTATACTTAAAGCTCCAACTGGAGCTGGGAAAACTGTTTTAGCAAGCGAAATAATCAATCAATTTTACAGAAATAAAAAAATTGTAGTGCTATGCCACAGATTAGTTTTGTTAGAACAATTAGAAAGAGGTCTTTCAAATCAACATAAAGTAAAAAAATTAGGTTTATCTGAAGACGGCAAACCTTTTGATCAATATGATGTCTTAATTTCAACTAATCTAAGGTCAAGAGATTTTTTAATTAAATCCATTAGGGAATGTGATTTACTCATAATAGACGAAGCTCACAGAGTTTCGCCGAATGGACAGGCTTATAAAGAATTATTAGACGAGTTTGATATTCACTCAAAAGAAAACACCAAATTATTAGGGCTAACAGCTTCACCAGAGAGAAGAACAGGAGATCAGAAAGATCAGCTTGGTTTAGCATTTGACGCAATAATTGATTGTGCTGATATTGAAGAATTAATTGATGAAAAAGTTTTAGTTCCGGCAAAATATCTGCCCTATTTTATTCATGATTTAGACTTATTAAATATGGATATTTCAACGGGTGATTTTCCAATTGAACAGCTTTCAAATGCGATAATAAAATCTTCAATGATTGAATATGCTTGTAGAATATACATTGAAGAGAGACAAAAATTAAATATAAAACCTATATCTGCATGGTTTTGTCCTGATGTTTTGGTCGCCGAAGAAACAAAAAGGCAAATTGAAGAAAGAAAATTAAATGTTGAGATTATTACTGCAAAAACTCCTTTAAAAAAAAGAATAAAGATACTTGAAGAACATGAAAAAGGTAAAATAGAGTGTTTAGTATCTGTTGGAGTTCTATCTGAAGGATGGGATAACCCAAATTGCAACATAATTGTTCACCTGAGACCTACTTTATCAAAAGTATTTTGGGGGCAATCTGTTGGAAGAGGATTGAGATCAGCTGAAAAAAAAGAAAACTGCCTAGTTATTGATGTTAGTTCTAATTATTTAACCTTTGGTCCAGTAGAAAAATTAACCTGGAAACTTTGGAATCATAGAAAATCTTATTTAGAATTTAAAAATAGATTTAATTGGATTAGTAAGCAGCAATTTGTCAAAGATAGAGATTTTACTTATATGCTATGTGAAGGATTGCTAGATAACTCAAAGAGATGCTCAAAAGTATATAAAAAAAAACTTTTATCAGATGAAAGATGCACCTGTAACAGTTATGCTGCTGTTGATCTATATAAAGATGATAAAATTGATAAGCCAAAGAATGATCATAGTTTACATAAGATATTTTTTGAAAGAATACCAAAGGTATATAATGAAATGAATGTGTCTGTCTGGAAAAGTATGGAATTATCTGCTTGGAAAGATGCAAATATCTACGAAAAACTATTTCTTTCTTTTTGTCTGGCATTTGATTTTGTATCAGGAGAACTTACATCTAGTGAAACAGAATTTTGGAATTTAACACTTGATGCAGAAAAAAAAGTGAGAGAATTTTTAGCAGATAGAGATATAACTATTGCCCAGCAAGATGAATTTATTTTTTCTGCATTAACTGACGGTTTATCCAGGGGAAGGGTAATTAGGCCTGTTCAGACGAATTATGGCGTTGCATTATGTGGTGAAAACTTTAATTCCAACAATCACGATGTAAACGAGAGAAAATTTCAAAAAGCTTTACAAATTATCGAGAGAATTGCCGCAATGGGAGTAACAAATACCGAGGAACTTCCATATTATAAAATTAATTAAAAATATCGGACTTAGACAAATCTTTGAATGACCCTTTACTGAATAAAAATAAATATAAAAAAAGATTTAATAGTCTCAATTATATTATAGCAGACACTTTTCCAAGATGCTCTGTCAATCTCATATTTTCCGAATAATCTACTGGCACACCAATAATAGCAGGTCCTCTTTGATTAAAGGCTTCTTCTAGGGCTGGAATGAATTGATCTGCTGAAGAAATTTGAGCTCCCCACATTCCTAAAGATTTTGCAAGTGTCTCAAAATCAGGATTTTTAAATTTTAAATCAGAATGTTCACCACTGAATTGAATTTGTTGTTTCCATTTTATAAGACCATATTCACCATCTAACCACACAACTGCCACAACATTAAGTTTATGTCGCACAGCAGTTTCTAAATCTTGTACATTCATTAAAAATCCAGCATCTCCATTTATTGATAAAATTCTTCTATCAGGAAAAACCATTTTTGCTCCCATAGACCCTGGTAATGCAAAGCCCATTGTACAAAATCCATTTGAGATCAGGCATGTATTTGGTTTAGTACAATTGTATTCACGAGCAACCCACATTTTATGTGCTCCAACATCAGACAAAATAATATCATCTTCATTCATTACTTTTCTCACATCTGATAAAACTCTTTGAGGTTTCATTGGAAAAGAATCGTCTTCATTATCCTGATTTAAGTGATTAAGCATTGTTGATCTTGCTTTTTCTCTAGATTTAATATCAAATATTGGAATATTGTTTTTTCCTACTTTTTCTACAAGAGCTTTATTTAATTGGTAAAGTGCCCCAGCTAGATCTGCTATGATCTCAACATTAGGAATGTAATTTCTGTCAACCTCGGCGGGTGTATAATCAATATGAATAACATTTTTTTGACCTTTCTGAATTCTGTTCCAAGCCGACGGACTATATTCCACTAAATCATATCCAACAGCAATCACTAGGTCTGATTCGTCAATAGCGAGATTATTGTAATCTCCACTTCCTAATCCAATAGTAAATAAGCTGTGTTGATCCTCTGCAGAAATTGATCCTTTCCCCATAAATGTATTTATTACTCCTACTCCCAAACTCTCAACCAAGATTCTTAATCTATTAGAAGCTCTTTTTCTAATTGTACCATTACCTGCAAGAATAATTGGATTTTTAGCTCTGAGTAATAATTTTACAGCTTCTTCAATTGCTCTATTATCTGCTGCAGGTCGCCTTATAAGTGAAGGTTTTATGGGACTATCGTTAATTTCTTCTTTTGCCAAATCTTCTGGAAGTTCAATAACAGAGACACCTGGCTTTTCAGTTTCTGCTACTTTGAAAGCTTTTCTAACAACTTCAGTAATATTTCTTGGTGACAATATTGTTTGAGCCCATTTTGAGATTGGTGCGACCATACTTATTGAATCCATAATCTGATGACTTTCTTTATGAAGCCTTTGTGTAGATCCTTGCCCGATTATTGCTACTACTGGAGCTCTGTCCATGTTTGCATCAGCTAATCCAGTCATTAAATTAGTAACACCAGGACCTAATGTTGCAAGACAAACTCCTGCTTTTCCTGTTAACCTTCCATAAACATCAGCCATGAATGCAGCAGCTTGCTCGTGTCTGCATAAAACAAACTCAATTTTTTTACTTTTTTTTAGAGAAATCATAAAATCTGCATTTTCCTCTCCCGGAATACCAAAAATTTTTGTAACGCCTTCTTCTTCTAAACATTTTATAAATAAATCTGATGACTTCATAAGAACTCCTTTAAAAATTATTTTCTCAACACTAACATTTTTTCTACTTGCATTTCACGCATGGTATATTTAATTCCTCCAACTCCTTGTCCCGAGCATTTTAAACCTGCAAATGGCATCCAATCAACTCTGAACGCAGTATGATCATTGTGAAAAACTGCTGAAGCATTAATTTTTTTGAAAAAATTCATTACTTGATCAATTTCATTTGAGAAAATTGATGACTGAAAGGATACATTCGTATTATTAGCAATTAGAATTGCTTTTTCTAAATCCTCATATTCATAAATATTTACGACAGGACCAAAAATTTCCATTTTTGAAACTTTATCTGCTAATTTAGGATTAATTAAAACTGTTTTATCATAGCATGTATCTGATACTCTCTTTCCACCACAAAGTAATTTAGCCCCATTATTTACAGATTCAGTTACCCAGCTTTCAACTCTATTAACTTCTGAAGGTCTTATTAATGGTCCAATTTGTGTTTCTTTTCTCAATGGATCACCAATCTTCATATCGTTTATATTTTTTTTAAATAAATCCATAAAATCATCATAAACCTTTTTATGAACAAAAATTCTCTGAACTGAAACACAAACTTGTCCAGCGTGATAAAAAGCACCTTTGGTAAGAAGTTTTGATGCATTAACTAAGTCACCTGTTTGTGTAAGAAAAGTAGGAGCCATTCCGCCATGCTCAAGTGCACACCTTGTGCCTGAAGAAATTTTGGTTCTTAGCATCCATCCAACTTTTGCAGAACCTATAAAACTAAAAAAATCAATTCTTTTATCTTGAACAACTTTACTAGCAAGTTCCAAGTTTTCAGGCATTATAAAAAAACATCTATCTCGTGGTAGTCCTGAAGTATAGAGTATGTCAACTATTTTTTTACAAGAAAGAGGGGTATCTTCAGCAGGCTTCACTATAACAACACAACCAGTAGCAATTGCTGGAATTATTTGATGAATAATAAGATTAAATGGATGATTGAAAGCACTTATTGCTAAGACTAATCCTATTGGTTCTTTTTGTGTAAAAGCTATTCTATCTGCTGAAGCCTCATTAATATCCATAGGTATTACATTTCCAGATTCAGATTTTAAACACTCTATGGCTGAATCAACTCCCTCTGAGCCTCTTATAATTTCTACAACTGAATCTTGAAGAGGTTTGCCTCCTTCAGAAGAAGCTAAGAGGGCAAGTTCTTGAATATTATTTTTAATTCTATCTGAAAATTTGGTTAAAACTTTTATTCTTTCTTTTACAGGAAAATCAAGTCCTTTCAAGAGTGAAGTTTTATAGGCTTTTTGAATGATTAATTCAATTTTTTTTGCATTGTCATATTCTAATTTTTCTAATACCTGAAGATTCCAAGGCGATTTTACTTCTAACATTTCAAAATTTTTTTTATCTTGTATTTGAGAACTTAATTTTATAATAGAGAACTTTAATTACAACTACATAATAAATTGTTACTAGTAATACTTTCGTTCGAAAATGCATCAAACCATGATTTAGCTAAAATTAAAGCTCTTTTAAGTATTAGAAGCAAAATGAGAGAATCTCAATACACATGATTTTTTATGGTACTACATAATGAATTAATTTTTGCCTTCCGTTTCATTGGATGGCAGATAGATACAAACAATTGTTAAATAATTACTCTTCGAATTTATTACTTTTCTCTCTCTTTCAAAGATTACAGAAAATCTTAAATCACATAAATTAATAATTAATTCGTCTGGTGACAAGTTTTGAGAAAATTTTAATAGTAATCTATTTCCAGGATCACAAATTTTTAAATTTTCTTTAATATTTTTATAATTCTGCAATAGTTTTGGTGTACAGATTTTGTCAATCTCATTTGAAAAAGAATTAAAAAAACAGAAAAATAAAATTAAAAACAAAAAGAAAATATTCATCTTAAAATAATCTAGATTTTTTTTATTATAGTTTTATAATAAAAAAATGTAACAAAAATTTTTTATTTAATAAAATGCCAACATTTGATATTGTATCCAAAATTGATTTAGCTGAGGTTGATAATGCTATCAATGGAGCAATGCGAGAGATAGGTTCTAGATATGATTTTAAAAATAGTAAATCAAATATTATTAGGGAAGAATTAAAAATAAATATTGTGGCAGAAGATAAATACAAAATAGAACAGGCTCAACAGATTATTCGTACTCATTTTGTCAAAAGAAAGTTAGACACTAGTGCATTGGATTTTCTATCAATTATGGATGGTCGTAGTGGACTTTTAAAGCAAGATATCAATATTAAACAAGGTATTGACAAAGAAACATCTCAAAAAATCATTAAAGAAATTAAAAATAATAAACTTAAAGTTCAATGTTCTATAAGAGGTGAAGAACTTAGAGTTTCAAGTAATAAAAGAGACATTTTACAAGATGCTATACAAATTATTAAAAATAAAAAATTTAATATACCTCTGCAATATATAAATTTCAGGGACTAGATGGATAAAAAAAAATTAAGTCATTTGATTGATATTACTCTAAAAAGTTCTGAATCGTTAAATGATAAAATTGCTTTGCTTCGTTATATAAATAAAAAAAGTAATTCATTAACTAAAGCTGTTAATCTTTCTTTAAAAAAGAAATAAAGTTATTTTTCCACGATAAATATTCCGTATCCATTGTGCCATTCACTGTGTTTGCCATCAATAAGAGCCTTCGAATCATCTTGAGTAGTTTTAATTTCTATGCCAGAGATTATTTTTAATTTTTTTTCTTTTATACCTTTATATGTACCTTCTCTTACCTGCTTCCAATTCCAATCATCTACAATTAAGATATATTTATTATCCAAACAATCTTGAACTAAACATACTGCATCAAAATGATCTTTAAAATGATGAGATCCATCATAAAAATAGATATTAAATTTTTTTAAAATTTCATAATTGATTAACTTAAAATCATTTTCTATTATTTCAAGGTTAACGCTTTTATTTGTACATTTTTTAATATTGTCGTTAAAAATTTTTTTAGGATTATTCTCGAATTCTAAAAATTCACTCCAATTATCAATACATAGAATATGCAGTTTATTACCGTAACATGCTGAACAAGCAGTAGAACCAAGCCAAGAACCTATTTCTAGGTATTTGGCATCTGGAAATAAAAAAATTAAATTATTTAAAAAATATCTGAATTTTCTACCAGATAATCCATTGAGATTTATTATCCAGTTTGGTAATTGGGATTTCAAAGCAAGAGCTTTTTCTAATGATTTTTTTAGTATTAAAAAAAAATCATCTTTTAAATCTCCAAAAAAAATAATAGAAGTTTCTTCTAAAAGATTACATTCGTTAACCAATTTTACTAAATCTTTATTAGCTCTTAATAAACCTTTTTTTTTTGTATTAATATTCATTTCGTATTTTTAAATATTTTAATTTATAAAAGAAAATATATATATTGATAGATAATAATTAAATAATATACTCAGATTTTATGAACTCAAGATTAGATACCTGTAATAATGTCGGCGATTTTAGAAAACTTGCCAAAAAAAGACTTCCATTTCCCGTTTTTGATTATATTGATGGTGCTGCAGACGACGAAGTTACTCTAAAAAGAAATACGGTTTCTTTTGAACAATGTGATTTAGTCCCGAATGTATTAAGAGGAGTTGAAAAAATAGATTTATCTGTTAGATTATTTGGAAAAAAAATTGATTTACCTTTTTTTTTATCGCCTACAGCACTTCAACGAATCTTTCATCATGATGGAGAACTTGCAGTCGGCAAAGCAGCAGAAGAGTTTAATACTTTTTTTGGAATTTCGTCTTTATCAACTGTAAGCCCAGAAAAAATTTGTGAATTGAAAACTCCTAAAATTTTTCAACTTTATTTCCATAAAGATAAAGAGTTAACCAAAGATATGATACAAAAATGTAAAGAACTTAACTTTGATGCGTTAGCGCTTACTGTGGATACCATAACAGGAGGCAATAGAGAAAGAGATCTTAAGTCTGGTTTCACATCTCCTCCAAAATTTACAGCAAAAAATGTGTTAAGTTATATTACTTCGCCGATGTGGACCCTAAATTATTTATTTAGAAAAAAATTTGATCTACCTTTCTTGAGTAATTATGTTAGAGAAGGGACGAGTTTTACAATTTCCGTAAGTGATTATTTTTCTACCATGCTCGATCAAAATATGAATTGGAAGGATGCTGAATATATCAGAAAGTTTTGGAATGGTCCGTTCTGTCTCAAAGGAATAATGTCAGTTGAAGATGCAAAACAAGCAGTAAAAATTGGTGCATCTGCAATTATGATATCAAATCATGGAGGAAGGCAACTTGATGGAGCACGTTCTCCATTTGATCAGCTAAAGGAAATTCTTGACACAGTTGGAGGTGATATTGAAGTTATTTGTGACGGTGGCATACGAAGAGGGACACACATATTAAAAGCATTATCACTTGGAGCAAATGCATGTTCTGGCGGACGTTTGTATTTATATGCTCTAGCTGCAGCAGGTTATACTGGTGTTAAAAAGGCTATTGAAAATCTTCATAATGAACTTATCAGAGATATGAAACTTATGGGTTGCAGAAAAGTATCGGAATTATCAAGAAAAAATCTAAGATTCAGAAATGATTAAATTCTGTATTTTTTTTATTTTTTTTCCTTTTTTAATTTTTGCTAATGATAATGATTTTAAATGGAATCATTGGATTTTAGCAAAAAAAAATGAACTTAGAAACTTAAATTTTAAAAAGTCAACAATTAGCTATTTAGATAATTTAAAGTTTAATAATAAGGTTTTAGATTTAGATAAAAAACAGCCCGAGAAAGTTATATTTTTTGAAGAGTATCAAAGTAAAGTTTTGAGTAAGAGAAGACTAGCCCAAGCCATAACGAAGTATAAAGAAAATAAATCTTTGTTCAATGAATTAGAAAAAAAATTTAATATTTCTCCTTATATTTTAATATCATTATGGGGACTTGAAACCTCGTTTGGTAAAAATACTGGAAAATTTAATATTTTAAACGCTTTAGCGACATTATCTTTTAAGAGTCGAAGAAAAGATTTCTTCGACAAGCAATTCAATTCAACATTGAAACTAATTGATGTTGGTATGATTGAAAAAGAAAAATTATTTGGTTCATGGGCTGGAGCAATGGGCCAAACTCAGTTTATGCCTACTACTTTAACAACATACGGAGTTGATTTTAATAAAGATGGTAAAATTGATCCGTTTAATAAAATTGATGCATTGGCCTCTGGTGCAAATTATTTATCAGAGCTTGGATGGAATAATAATCTCATCTGGGGGGAAGAGGTGAATGTGCCTAATTCTGATGAAATTGAAAATCTAATTGAGAAAAAACAATATTTTTCTCAAAGTTTTTGGAAATCGCATGGTTTTATTCTAAAAAAAAATTACGACTCAAAAACAAAATTAAAATTGATTTCACCAAAATCAAAGAAAAAAAAACTTTTTTTAGTTTCAAAAAATTTTGATAAAATTCTAAATTGGAATAGGTCTTATTTTTTTGCATTATCTATATATAAATTTACCGATCAAATTAAGAATAATTTAAATTAAAATGCTTAAAATTTTTTTATATTCTCTGATTATAATAGCTCTTTCTAGTTGTGCTGAAACCCGGTTTGTAATTAATTCTGCAAAAAAAATTACTAATATTTCTGAAAAGCCAAAATATAAGGTTGGTGATCCATATAAAATTAATGGTCAATGGTATTACCCAGAAATTAACTATGATTATGATGAGATTGGAATTGCATCTTGGTACGGTCCAAATTTTCATGGAAAAAAAACTGCAAATGGTGAAATTTTCGATCAGAATAAGATATCCGCTGCACACAAGACACTACCTTTACCAACAATAGTAAAAGTTATAAATTTAGAAAATAATCTTTCTTTAAAAATAAGAATCAATGACAGAGGTCCTTTTGTTAGAGGAAGAATAATTGATTTATCCAAAGAAGCAGCAAAAAAACTAAAAATTTTAGATAAAGGGACAGCAAAAGTAAGAGTTAAAGTTTTAGAGGACGAAAGTAGAAAGATAGCAAATGATTTTTATTACAATGAAATCTTCGTAACAAACGCAGGTAAATCTGAAAAGATTTCAGTCAAAAACTTAGATGAGCAGAAAATAGAGATTTCAAGAAATGAGAAAAATACTAAAAAATACTCAGAAAACAAAGTAACAATCCAAGTTGCTGCATTCACTGATATTAGAAATGCTAATTCTCTTGTAAAAAAATTATTTGACTTTAAAGTATTTATTCAAAGAAAACTGATACACGGAAAATATTTTTATAGGGTTAAACTTGGTCCTTTTCAAAATAAATCAGTAGCTAGTAAAATTTTAGAGAGATTAAATTTACGTGGTTTTACTGAGTCAAAAATTATAATAGATTCCTTAAAATGAAATTTTTATTAATTTTCTTTGTAATATTTTTAACTCATAAACTCAGTTTCGCTTTAGATACGATTGCTAAGCAAGCAATTGTTTATGATGTTGAAACTAATTCGGTTATATTCGAAAAAAACGCTGATGAGTTTATGTCTCCGAGTTCTATGAGTAAACTTATGACTGTTTATTATATTTTTAAGAAACTCAAAAATAATGAGATTTCAATGAATGATAAATTTACTGTGAGTAAAAAAGCATGGAAAAAAGGAGGTTCAAAAATGTTTCTCAATGAAAACTCTGAGGTTTCAATTGAAGATTTACTTAAAGGTATAATTGTTCAATCTGGAAATGATGCTTGCATTACAATTGCTGAGGGATTTTCAGGAAGCGAAGATAATTTTGCAAAAGAATTAAATATTCTAGCAAAAGAAATTGGACTAACTAATTCAAATTTTATAAATGCTACTGGTTGGCCAGACATTGAACATTTAATGACAGCAAGAGATGTACTTAAACTTTCTTTAAGGACAATTGAAGATTTTCCAGAATTATATAAGCTCTATGCTCAAAAAGAGTTTACCTACAATAAGATTAAACAACTTAATCGTAATCCTTTGCTATATACGGATTCATCTTCTGACGGTCTTAAGACAGGACATACATCTCTTGGAGGTTTTGGTTTAGCAGCATCTTCAGAAAGGAATAATAGAAGAATTATATTAGTAATAAACGGATTGAATAGTAGCAAAACTAGAAGAGAGGAATCAAAAAAATTAATGAATGCAGCTTTTTTTCAATACAAAAATATAATTATTACTCAGGATGGTAAACCATTCTATTCGTTAAAAGTTTGGAATGGAAAAAAAAATAAATTAAAAATCAATGCAAGAGAAAAAATTGGAATTACAATCCCAAAAACATTATCTGACAATGTAAAGTTTATAATAAAGTATAGATCTCCAATGAGTGCTCCTATAAATAAAAATGATGAAGTTGCAAAACTACAAGTGCAAAAGAAAAATGGAGATGTTATAAAGGAATTTTCTCTTTTCGCAAGTGAGGATATTAAGGAAGTAAACTTTTTATCAAAACTAGTTTTTAAATTTAAATATTTAATTTTTGGGGAAAGTATTTACAGTGATTAAATGAAAAATTTTATTTCTTTTGAAGGAGGAGAAGGTTCAGGAAAAACCACTCAATCAAAATTACTATTTAAATCCATAAGTAAAATTACAAAAGATGTATTGTTAACAAGAGAACCTGGAGGCAATAATTTATCGGAAAAAATTAGAAGTCTAATTGTTAAAAAAAATAATGATTTTGATTCAATAACAGAATTACTTCTCATTTATGCTTCCAGAAATGAGCACATAACGAGAGTAATTAAACCATATTTAAAAATTAGAAAAATAATAGTATGTGATAGATTTATTGATTCGACATATGCCTACCAAATAACAGGACAAAATATAAGTAAAAAGTACTTCAAATTTTTAAATAATATGATTGTAAAAAAAGTGATTCCAGAGCATACTTTTATAATCAAGATTAATCCAGAAATAGGAATTAAACGATCATTAGAAAGAAAAAATAAAGAGGTAAAATATGAGCATTATGATCTTGATTTTCATAAAAAGGTAATGGATGCATACATTGAAATCGCAAATAAAAATAAAAGATGTTTGCTAATCGATGGAGATAAAGATATCAAAACAATTCACAAAATAATAATTGATCATTTAAATAGTATAAAATTTTTAAAAAAGAAAATTCCTTACTATTATGCTTAAAGTTGAAAAAATATTTGGTCATAAAGAACAAAAGGTAATCTTAAATAAGAAGTTTAATTCAGAGTTCTCAGATACTTGGATGTTATTTGGCGAGAGAGGGCTTGGTAAATTTAACTTCATTAAAAATTTTGTGATAGAAGATCTTGCAAAAAAAATTTTTTGTACAAAGAAAGATATTTTTAATTTAACAACTAATGAATTAAAGACTTTGAATAAAAAATTGGTTTCCTCTTACTTTCATTTGAACGAGGGAGAAAAAGTAAGTATTGATCAACTTAGAAAACTATTTAATCAACTCCAACTCACGAACTCGTCTGATAAAATTCCTAAATATATAATAATTGATAATTTTGACACAATAAATATTAATTCTAAAAACGCATTATTAAAAACTTTAGAAGAGCCACCTAGAATGGTTTTTATTTTTTTAGTCTGTCATAACATATATAATGTTCCTAAAACAGTTACCTCAAGATGTAAAAAAATAGAATTTAGACCACTATCAAAAAAAGACTTCGAAGATTTTTTAAAATACAACACTTTTGATAATGAGAATATAAAGAAACAAAATATTGATGATTATGTAAATAATAAGCCAGGTTTATTAAAATTACTTCAAGAATATGACTTTGAAAAAAATATATCGCTAG
>MDTG01414165.1_pt1 | contig 14261 bp, 18 predicted proteins | sample 811421 | NCBI WGS metagenome assembly MDTG01 (sample SAMN05326645, study PRJNA326480) | marine metagenome | isolation source: seawater | place: Pacific Ocean: South East | collected 2011
ATCTCGAATACTGGATGGCTCGTCTCAACTTCTGCCTGCAAAACATTAACCTGCGGCGACGGATCTCCATTCATTCCCAAACTCATGTATTCCCAAATCGTTTCCCGGTACCGAGCGACCGTGAGAATATTGACTTCATCTCCGAAGGCGACGGAATAAACTTTTTCAGGTCCGGTTACAGGAATGTGGATCAAACTCGCATAATCCCCTCCTATTCGGCTTGTCCGACTGGGTCCCGGAGCAAACGAAAGGAGCGTCGAAAGATAGCGATCGATTTCCGTATTCATATTTGAAGCACTTTTTACTTAAGAGTTGAGCAATCGCAAGGCGAGGCGGGGAAGATCATTGGTTTGCTGCAGCATTGATGAGCTCGCCTCAGTCAAAATTTGATTCTTTGCTAGTCGCGTCGTTCCGACTGCAACATCGACGTCCCGAATCCTGGAGTTCGCCGCACTAAGATTCTCTTCTTGGACTTGCAGTTGAGCTTCCACCAAACCGAGACACGACAAGTCAGCCCCAACCTTCGCTCGTTCGTCGGCTAATTGCTCGATCGCACTATTGATCGTCGAAATAGCCGATGGGCTGTCCATATTAAGGTCAGGCTGAGATCCATCGACAGAATTATCCCAAAGAAGATCTGACATCGCTCCGCCAATTCGTCTTAAATTGATTTCGCTCACTTCAATGGTTTGGGATCCCGTCGCGCCTACTACAATCGTCATGTCCGCTCGAGCCCCAAATAGAACGATACCATTAAAGCTTCCTGAAGGATCCGTACTGCCCATATTCCAGTTTGGGTCGCCGTCGGTTCCATTGTCTCCGTTTCCGATTACGTCCCTTAGCTGCTCCTTTAGCTTCTCGAACTCAGTATTGTACAGAGCCTGATCACCGGCCGATTTGGTAACGTCTTGGGCTAAAATGGACAGCTCACTCATTCGATTGAGCACATCATTCATGGAACTTAAAAATCCGTCTGTAGTCTGGGTCAGCGAAACCGCATTCTGTATATTGACTCGTGCTGCTTCAATCCGCGACCCTTGAGCCAACATTTTCTCTGAGTTCGACAAACCTGCGGCGTCATCTGACGGCTGCAAAATTTTACTCCCAGTACTCAATCGCGCGATCGAGCGATTCATCGCAGCGTGACTTTTTTGCAAGGTGGAAGTTACTTCCACCGCATTTTGATTTGTATTGATGACCATCTTACGACCTCTTCCTTGGTTTTCTAGAAACGTTCGGACCTTAACTCAAACGCGTCTTGTCTTTCTCCTGATTCTGACTCGCCAGCTTTTGGGCAAGTCCTGAAAGTTTTGGAACCGCCGTGGAGCTCACAGCAGGAGCCACTGATTCGCGATTCGTCGCGGAGACCTCTTCCACGAGCTCTTTTCGAATGATTGGCACCGATCGCGGAGCGTCGATTCCGATCTTAACAACATCTCCGTCGATGCGTGTTATTCGAATTTCGATGTTGTCGGCGATTACAATCGCCTCGTTTACCTTCCTAGATAAAATGAGCATGGCTGTTTCCTTCCTGGTTTTAGCCGTTAGCGTTGCTTGAGAGAATAGGATGTTTCGTAGAGTACTTCATGTGGTTCGATACAATCACTTGCTTGCCCACTTGAGAATTTCGATTCATCACGATCGGACCAACAAGGTTGGCGGTTGCTGACTCGAGATTCTCTTCACCGCGTATCGTAATAATGTTCAGGACCAAAGCATCGTCGAAAGAAGTGATGCCCAACTCTTCCGCGTCGTCGTCCGCTATTTCGATCTCATAGTCAGTCAGAAACTGCACCGGTTCCAATACGATGAAACCCAGCTCATGTTTCTTCGTCGAGCGTATCCACATAAATGGGAGATCTTCCGTATTCACGATTAACTCGAATTCGTTTTCATCCGGAAATCCGACTAAACCTTTAGTGAGCCGAAACTCCATCGGCTTAACCCAGACGTCCTTGTTCTTTTGGGATTCCGTAACTATTTTCATGACTATTAAAACTTTAACTACTCACTCTTAGATGTAATTGAGGAGAGACGAATTAAGGACCCGTCCCGCACTCTGTAGAGAGGCCTGATAAGCATTCTGAACCTGGGTTAGTCTCACAATCGTCTGAGAAAGATCTACATCTGCTTCAAATGATATGCTCTCCTCCAGATCCGTATACCGCTGCTGGTTCAAATTGATGTCGAACTCGATTCTCAACTGGACGGAGCCCTGACGGCTGAGGGCGAAAATCAAGTCATCCTCCGATGTTTCCAGATCTGCACGAATCGTCTCGTTGACCGTATTTAGACTACCGCTCTCCATCACGTCTCTCAATGTGACCATTCTATTGATAAAGTCCGCAAACTGCTGATTTGTTGAACCATCGGCAAATGGTGCTACCTTGCCGGATTCGGAGAGGTGGAATTCCGGCCCTTCACTCGCACCGGTATAGGTAACCGCTGCACCTGCTCCCGCCCCATCGGGGTCTTGAATTTTGCCTGACGCATCTAAATTTAGAGCGAAGGGTTCCGATCCACTTGCGGTTCCTCCAAAAATGTATTCACCATTGAACTTCGCATTCACTCCGCGAACGGCCTGCTCAATCATTTCGTCGAGTTCTTCCGCATAAGCTTTTAAACCCGATTCACCTTGCAAGTCATTTGCCAGAACCGCGATCTCATTCACGCGATCGGATATTTTGACGAAGCTCTGCAATTGGGAAATGGTAGTATTGTTTATGTTCTGGGCCCGGGATGCATTTTTGGAGAACTGGGCAATTTTCTCCTTCTCCTCCTGCATGTTGAGGATGCGGTTGCTCGCGGCCGAATCGTCAGAGATTTTAGTGATACGTTGCCCGCTGGCAGCCTGTGCCTGCAGCTTATTCATCTGCTTCGTTATGTGCTGCAGATTATTCAAAAGCGTATCGGGATAGGTGTTATTTGTGACTCTCATGGCAGGGATAGAGTGAATTTTCGAAACTCATCACTAGATCAGACGGTTGATGATAACATCTAGCATTTCGTCGATCGCACGAATGTGCCTACCGGTTGCTTCAAACGCTCTTTGATACTTCATCATGTCCGTCATTTCTTCATCGATGGAAACACCCGAGACAGAATCCTGCTGTTCTTTTAGCAGCTTCAGAACGATTCCTTCGTCTTCTAAGCGAGAATCGACGGTAGAAACTTTCTGAGCTAAATCGGAGATCGTCGACCGATAGAATCCGCTGAAGGAACGGTCACCCAAATTTGAGATCTGGGAACTATCAAGTTCGGCGATCGCTAAAATGAGGGAGTTGTCACCCAGTTCCTGAGCGGCGGCATTCGTGGTGCGAAGATTAAGTGCATTGAGCGAAGTTTCGATCGAGATGCCTCGAGCTGTTTTTTCCGCTGGATCTCCGCTATCGGTAAAGAAATTCGTGTTTCCTGGAGCGGTTCCCACATTGTAAAGACCGTTCAATTGCCCCACGAGTTCCGATGCGAGTTGATCGAGGGAATTCATGAATCCCTCAATCCCTCCATCCCGTGCGGCCATCAATCCATGGATACTTCCTCCCTTTACGAGTACGGTATCACTAGTTCGATCAATGGAAAACGAGGGGAGTCCGGGTTGAGAGTCATCAAATGCGATTTGCTCAGAGTGGCCAAGATCGACAATGTCGATACTTCCCGTGGATGTGGCGATCGAAACTCTGATCTGTCCACCACTATCAGGAATGTTGGATACTTCAATTTTGACGAGCTCCGAGAGTTGTTCGAGACGGGATTGACGATTGTCACGCAAGGTTAGAGCTTGCCCCGCATTGCCTGCCTCAGAGCGAGCGATCTCAACATTGAGTCGAGCGATCTCTTCGATCAGTCGATTCGCATTTTCCAAGTCGGTTTGAGCTTCCAGTGAGATGTCTGCTTTCAATTCCTCGAACCGTTCTGAAGTAACCTTAAGTTTCTGTACTAGCATCTCAGACTTTTGCAGCAACGACTCTTTTTCCGCATCGGATGCGGGATTAGCTGAAAGAGAGTGAAACGCGTTAAAGAAGTCGTTTAACACTTCTGCCAGTCCACCGGATCCAGTCCCATCACTCGACGCCCCGTCAATAAATGCGGAATCACCCGTGCGGTTGATTTCCTGGCCCATGTAGGCTTCTGCCTTCCGCAGCACATCGCTCTGTGCTTCCAGAGAGCTGCTGATGCTAGACTCCCTTAAAATTTCTCGGTCAAGAATCTGATCGCGCATTTGGGTAAAGCCCAAAACCTCTACGCCTAGGCCTTGGGGGCCAACCTGCGTTTGCACTGTTCCACGATCTCCTAGTACCGCACGTTGTCGGGAATATTCGGGATTGTTCACGTTGGCAATGTTCGTGCCAGCCGTGGTCACGCCAAAGCGGTGAGCATTGAGCGCTTTCGTAGCATTGGCTAGATCTCCCAGTATACTCATTTGATGTATTCGCTAGATTCTTACGCTTATCAGCGATTCTACACAAACGTCTTGTAAGTCGCCGGAACCGTTCCCGACATACCGACATGACCTTTGCGCGAGTAAGTCTTAGAGTAATTCTCCGGCTCAGTCACGCTGAGCGCCTTTTGCGTGATTTCCATCGTTCGCGAAAGGAGCAGATAGTTCTGCCGGGCCTTGCGACGAGTCCTTGTAACCATTGCATTCACCTCGTCAATCAAGGCTTCAAGCATGGGGCGTATGAAGTCAGGGAAATGTGGCAGCATGTTTCTCAGAGACAACTCTGGGTCGCAATCGCATTGGCTCGCCATCGATTGCACCTTGGATTCTCGCCTTTCCCTAAGGGTTTTCATCATGCCCATATGTCTTTCCACATCCTCGTTGGTGAGCATCACCAAGTCCGATTCGCGGTTAAAAATTTCACTCTGCTGACGTTCCAGCAAATTGTGTAACCCTCCGTATTCCTGCACCTCTTCGCGCAGCAGGCCAACTAACGTATCCCAATCTTTCTGTTCAAAAATACCGTTCATTATATATCTCGTTTCTGAGGCGCTCCTTCGGCTCCACTGTGCAGTTGCGCTTGCAGAACTGACGATAGCCCGAGGGACGTCCCTTTGGTAATACTGGTAGCGAGCGTGTCTTTAATGATGTGGTCGTACATCGGTATCGAAGAACCTAAGAGGCCCCCTTCTCCATCTGCCGTTTTCAACGCTTCATCTAGAAACTGTCGCATTAAGATTCCCTCAAACTGTTTGGCCGCTTCATCAATCTGCTGCTGTTCACCCATTTGGCCGTCCCGCATGCTCTGTTTCCACTGCATGCTGTCGAGAGCGGTTGGGGCTGTCGTTATTGGGTCCATACTTATTTGATTATGAGTTCCGCTTGAAGGGCCCCTACGCTTTTCATCTCCTGCAAAATCGACATCATTTCTCGGGTGGTCACCCCCACCGCATTCAAAGCTGAGGTCACTTGCTGAATCGTAGGAAATTCATTCACGATCTTGAATCCGCCCGACATCTCAGTCACATCGGTTTCAGTGGCGGGCGTCACTACCGTATCTCCCGCATTCCCAAATCCGTTTGGCTGGGATACATTCAAGTCATTCGAGATTGAGATCGTTAGCGCTCCATGGCTGATCGCCACGGTAGATACTCGAACCTCAGCTGTAGCGACAATGACCCCAGTACGTTCGTTAATAACCACTTTAGCGGGCGTATCCGGATTAACATTTATTGCACCAATTGATGAGATGAAATCTACTTCCCTTCCTTCATAAATCTCTGGAATCGCCACTTTCACTGCAGCAGAATCCAATGCCATCGTACTAGCAGGAAAAATTTCGTTGATGGCTTCCGCCATTCGGGAAGCCGTATTGTAATCCGGATTGATGAGAAGCCAATTTACGTATCCACGTTCTGAGATATCCATTTGAATCTCACGCTCGACAATCGCTCCATTTGAAATCATTCCAACCGTTGGATGGTTCTTTTGCACAGTCGCACCTCCAGGTCCTGCTGTACCTCCGATAAATCCACCGACCGCGATCTGGCCCTGTGCGACCGCATAAACTTCTTGGTCCGCACCATACAATGGTGTTTGCAGAAGTACACCTCCTTGAAGGCTTTCAGCATCTCCGATTGAAGACACGGTTACGTCAATCCGAGTACCTTCGCGAGCAAAAGGGGGTATGTCAGCAGTTATCATGACCGCTGCCACATTGTCTGAACGCAGAGTGGTCGGGTCTACTGTAAGACCAAAGTTTTTGAGAGAGTTTACCAAACTGTTGACCGTAACATCTGACGTGCTGTCACCGTCGCCCGCTAAACCGACGACCAGTCCATAGCCGACGAGCTGATTGTCCCTGCTTCCTTCAAGGGACGCGAGATCCTTGATGCGGCCCGCATTCGAAACCGAAATCGCCAATACAGCGAAAAGTAACAGTAAATGTGAGTATTTTAGCCTCATGTCTTTAGTTACCAAATGTTGGCTACGTTCAGAAGCTGAGCAATCCACCCTTGTTTTTGGGCCGATGCGATTGCTCCCTTTTCGAGGAACTCGACGTGTGCACTCGCGATTTTACTAGATAAAATCGTGTTGTCTTTATCGATATCATCTCGTCTTACGATTCCTCGAATTATTACGTATTGCGTTTCTCCTGACACAGAAAGTTCTCGAGCTCCTTCAATAATAAGATTCCCATTTGGCAATCTATCAATCACTAGCACTGACGCAGACGATGAAACCGACTGGGCATTAGTAATGTTTCCTCCACCGGAACTGGACATGCCAGGACCAGAGTACTCTACATTTGGATACTCTCCTCCATTCGCAGTAGCAAATCCTGAATAGAAAAAGTTACTGATAGAAGCATTGGCTGATCCTGATTTATTGGTCGACTTGTTAACCGAACTGCTAACCGAAGAGCTTTCATCTACAACAATAGTGAGAATGTCACCGATTCTTCCTGCAGTACGGTCCGCAAAAATACTATTTTTAGTGTTTGACTTTGAAAGCCAAAGAGATTCTCCCGCAACAACCGTTGCAGAGATTAATACAAGTCCAAAACTTAAAGCTGCTTTTTTCATATTTAGAATCCTCATTTAGAATGTTACTTGGATTCGGCCTTCGCCGATCACTTCACCCGAGAAATTTTTGTTTGATTCGAGATTGCTGAGAAAAACCATTTCGCCTCTGACACCGTCTTGCTGAGCTTTAGCCCGCATCGAGATGCCAATCATTCCTTGGTAAGCGATCACATCTACTACCTGGCCTTTTCTGACCAGCGAACGCTCGGCGAGATCGCCCCACTTTAGCGGCTGCCCAGGCCTGATGTCCCGGTTGTATTCATGCTGCTGTAGCACTTCTAAAGTCGCTACCACTGCGTCTGGTTCAAAGAGAAGATCGACTTGGCGTGCTTCAAAATCTGATGCCGCTGCTAACTCGCGCTCGCGCAGGTAGCGCTTTGCAAACCATACTTCGCTATAGAGGGCCGGCTTGAAGGGAATGTCCCAGTTGCCTAGAACGCCTTCTTCATTTTCAACCTGGATTGAAAGATAAATGGTGTTTTTGGAAAGTCTACTCGGAAGGCGGGAAAGTTTAACTTCGTAGGGCTCGCTGTGATTCGACAGGTCCGGCAAAGCTCTGAGCGGATTCAAAGTAATCTTACCGACAGGTCGAAGATGCGCATGCATTTGCTCTTCGATTGCTGTTAATAAGCTGCTTTCGGTAATAGGATAAAATGGTTTTTGAACCGTTGTTACTAGAGGACGACCTTCCACAGCTGGAATGTTCACAGTGCCTTCAGGCACCTCTGTCGCAACCTCGGATTTCAACGGAACCAGTGCATTCTCCTCAGATTTGCTAACTACAAACACTGGACTGGCTTCCGCCAGGATTGGTAATGGAGCAAGTATGTCCTCCAAAGACGCGCGAAGCGTTGAACTGGATACAAGCAAAAATGCGGTGTAAAATGTAAATTGGATTTTCATGACTCTATCGTTTAATTTGTCCAATTTGCTGCATCATTTGGTCTGATGTCTGAATGGACTTTGAATTTATTTCGTAAGCTCGCTGGGCAACGATCATATTAACCATTTCTTGAACGATGTTAACGTTTGAGTTTTCCAAGAAGCCTTGTCGGATCGTTCCAAAACTTTCAGTTCCTGGAATACCGCCCGTTGGAGTACCGCTAGCAGTGGTTTCTCTAAAAAGGTTGCCGCCCAAGGCGGCGAGTCCCGATGGATTGTTAAAGCGAAAAAGCTGAAGTGATTCAGTACCCACTGGTTCGGAGTCTTTTAGAAACGTTATGGTGCCTCCTTCGCTCACTACGATGCTGTTCGCTTCCTGAGGGATGGTAATTCCTGGCTCAAGGGCCATACCTTGGCTTGTTGTCAACTGCCCATTGGGACCGCGCTTGAAGCCGCCATCTCTTGTGTAGAGCGTGTTTCCATTTTGATCCGTGACAGAGAAAAACCCTTCACCCACGATCGCTACGTCTAGCTCCTCATCCGTACGATTTACTTGACCTTGCGTAAAGACCTTCGATGTCGCCACAACCTGGGTACCGCTACCTACTTGAATACCAGTGGGAAGAATACTTCCTCCAGAATCCGCCCCAACCGACTTCGGCACCTGGTAAAACATATCTTGAAACTCAACTTTGCTCTTTTTGAATCCGGTCGTATTAACGTTCGCAATATTGTTGGAGATCACATTCAGATTCGTCTGTTGTGCCTCCATACCACTTGCTGCAGAATATAATGATATGCTCATGTCGTGTTTTGGTTTCTATTAAAGTTGGTTTAAGTTCTAGAATCTGCCACCGAGTGTCTGGATCGCCTTACCGAGAAGCTCATCCTTTCCTCGGATAACCTGTTGATTCAGTTGAAAGGCACGAGAGACGCTTATCATGTTAACCATCTCAGATGTGTTAGATACATTACTCTGCTCGAGAGCTCCGTGCCTGATTGTTATTTTGTCTGAATCCAAATGGTAGGGATCACCCGAAACCTTTGGATCAACCACGAATCCACCATGGGTACGCACCATCTGTGCTGGGTCGTCAACATTGCGAACCCCGATAATGGCAACCTGTTGCCCTTTCTGGCTGATCGATCCATCGGGCAAACCTTTGACTTCACCTCCATCAGGCAGTAGCTGGATAATCCCACGCTCGTCATCCAAAACGTGATAGCCTTGCTTGCTGACGAGTTCTCCTTGATCGTTTATTCTAAATTGACCATCCCGAGTGTAGATAAGTTGACCCTCTGGTGTGCGCAGTTCGAAGAAACCTTCCCCTTCGATAGCAAAATCCGTTTTAATACCGGTGTTTTGGATGCTTCCGGTTGAAAAATCGATGCCATCCTTTCCCGCAGCCATCACTGACTCGCGGAATAGCGTCTTATCAAACGATCCTTCATACCCGATCATTCCATTCCCCTGTCCTTCAAACGAGAGGATCGCCTTCTTGTATCCCGGTGTAGAGGACTGGGCTAGATTCTGAGCGATCGCGTTATTCCAAGTTTCAAGCCCAGACATGGAAGCCGCATTTTGATAGATACCGTTCAACATTTGGCAAATGACTAAGCAGTCGACATGCCAAAAACATAACCTGCTGTTCAATAGCTATTTAAGAAATAGCACTAACCGGCAGGTACTTTTTGCCCTTCTTTACCCGGCAATTCTATCCCTCAAATCCCGACTAAGCTTCGTAATTGCAGTCAATCTCAGTGACTTGACCACAAGCACAGGTAACCACGATCTTCGTTACCCGTCCCTCTTCCGTAACGTAAGACACATGACTTCCCGATTCTCCTTCAGACTCTTCCACCAGACAGCTATCAGAGTCCTTGTCCCCCTCAGGCTCAATCCCTCGGACGGCACTTTTCGAGACGTCTTTGGACTTTTTTGGCGATTCGCCTAGGTTCTCGCGGCCTGAAAGAAAGTTATCCATCTGAGATTATCGGTTCGCTTACTTGAACGAGGGTTGTTCGTCCTCTTCAATCTCCAGAGTGTTAAAGGTTTCCGATAAAACAAGGCTTATTGATATCCGGTCGTTTGCATCCGCAGAAGGATGCATAAACGGAAGGGGCTCAGTGTCTCCAAAGGCACTGATTTCCTCGAACTGCTCCCCATCCACGCCATAGAATTCCATCATTCTCCGCGTAGAGTTTGCCCGATCGCTAGAGAGCTCCCAAGAGGTGTAGTCACTTCCACGTCCCCCGTATCCTTCAGCTACATATCCGTCGACGCTTACTTTGAAATAATGCCGATGCACAAGCCAAGACATCTGCTCGATGACGAACTCTCCCCAGTCAGTATAGGTCGCCGTATTCTCCTCAAAGAAAGGATGGGCATCCCGATCATACAAAGTGACTCTCAGCCCGTCTGAAGTCACCTCCAGCTCAATCGATTTTTCGGGGTCGGCGCTATCTACGTTCAAGAGTTCCATGAATGCCTGGGCCATATTCATGAGTACCTTGATATCCGAAATCTTCGCTTTGCCCTTCTTCTCCCCTTCCGTGTCATTCTGCGAATTGCCCTCTTGCGGAAGGACACCCATCGAAGCATCCAATGGAGTATTGTAGGGATCCTGGAAGAATTGGGCCATCTGAATGCGGTCCTCCTCGCTCTGGGATGTGAGCCACAATACCATAAAGAGGGCCATCATTGCCGTTACGAAGTCCGCATAGGCGACCTTCCAAGCGCCTCCATGGTGTTGATTATATTGCTGCGACATCAGACTGCGGGGATCGGTCTATCCACTATTGGACGACTTCAGGATGTTCTCCAGATCATCGGCATTCGGAACGAGGCCTGCCTCAATACTCCGTCGAGCTAGCTCTACCGCCATAATAGGAGCGAGTCCTCGTGCAAAAGCACCAATGGCACGAGACATGCATATATAGTAGCTTTCCTCGGACTCATTATTGAACTCAATCAAGTTACAGAGAGGATTGACAAAGCCGTAAGCCGCGAAAATTCCATAGAAGGTGCCACTCAAAGCAGCCGATACCTTGTATCCAATCATCATCGGTCCCTGGTCAATAACGCCCATCGTTACGATGATACCCATAACCGCCGCGATAATTCCAATACCAGGAAGCGAGTCTCCAACGAGATGGAGAACATTAATCGGTCCGTTAGCGGCATGCTTTTTCGCATCGATCTCCGCTTTAAGAAGCGGCTCCAACTGGTCCGGCTTTATCTTGCCATCAATGATTGGACGCAAAGCCGAACACAAGAAAGTGACCTTGTCTTCGCTCCCCAAAAACTTCGGGTAATTTTGAAAAATTGAACTCGATTCGGGGGCACTCACATGCTCGTCCAAGGCCAATAGCCCGTTACGACGACCCAGCATGAACATTTCGTACAAGATCTTCATCAGATCCAGATAGTCATCTTTATTCGGGCCACCACCCTTCAACGCCCCTAATAACGCCCCGATTGTCTTGATCAGAACCGTTTTGGGTGCACAGATGAGCATCACTCCTAAGGTAATCCCCCCGATGGCAATTACTTCAGACAAATGAAACAGCGAAAGTGGCTTGCCGCCCGCAAGGATGAACGCAGTAAGCGTCGAAGCGATGACGACTATATATCCGATAATGATAAACATGACCCTGGATCTCCTCTATCGGCTGAAATCCTGAGAGCTTAACGCTAGTTTTACGGATATTACTTATGCATCACACTCGTAATATAGCTTCGTAAGCTTATGATAGCTTGAGAGTGAATCTGACAAATCCGAGATTCCGTTAGGCTAAATACCTCCGCGATTTCCGCTAGTCGCATGTCCTGGAAATAGTACATGGCGAGAACCTTACGGGGAACCTCTGGCAATTGGTTGATTCTTTCGGCTACCAGCTGAGTAACTTCGTCCTTCTCCATCTTCGCCGTCACCGGGACAACTCCTTCGTCAGGAATGATCTCGCTAAGGTCGGTCGAGTCTGGATCGTCACCCCCTGAATTGGACGTGTTGTCCAGTGGCAAGAAGCTGATCGGGCGGACTTCCGCCATCAAAGAATTGTACTCCTTATGAGTTAAGCCTAACTCCAAACGAATCTCTTTCTCCTCTGCTGGCCGCCCTAGTTTTTGCTCAAGCTCTTCAATCGTTTTTCGAAGTTTTTTGAAATTTGTACGAGCATTCCGGGGCATCCAGTCCATCCGGCGCAATTCGTCCAAGATGGCTCCTCGTATACGCATGGCGGCATAAGATCCAAACGACTTTTTCTGCTCTGGGTTGTATTTCTTCAGCGCATTGATCAATCCTGTTATCCCAACGCTGTGTAGGTCCTGCTCATCGATGTGAGGGGGCAAATTGATTTTTATACGAGTGACAATCGACTTGACCAAGGGAAGGTAGGTCTCGAAGAGGGCTTCCTGCTGAACCGGCGGTTTCGACGATTCATCGTTTTTCGCGTATACCTTGGCTACTTTCGCCTTGTCCATTTTCGCTTCTGTTTTGGGGCTCTTAACTATCGTTTGGTTCATGGTTTTTTGTCCCTATACGGGTTTCGCTGCTTGCTCTTTAGCTTCTTGTCTATTGCGCTCTTCAGCTTCGACCATCGCCGCGACGGCGGTCTGATGCTTCTCCATGAGCATTTCCTTTACATTCCTTATCCAAATATATGCGATCCATCGGAACAATATTCCGAGGACAACGCTGCCAATACTCGCCTGAAATAGACCCTCTGTTGGCGTCTTGCCGGAAAGTAACGCCATAACGAATACGACGGTAAAACCGATCAGTCCTCCAAGTATAATCGTGAACTTCATGCGGATGCCATTTCCTCGCTCTTAGAGTTTTCTACTGATCCTCTGGGCACATTTCTTCTCGCCGAGGCAAGTTCGCGCCCGCGAGGAAATATCTTTTCCAGCAGATAGCTGAAAGGGTCCACCGTGTAGTCGCCAGCTGGGTTGGGCCCGTGGCTAAAAAACAATGGGTAAACTGATTTTCCTAACACGAACTTCCAGAGTTTTCCTGCCTTTCGAGTTTCGTCCAAATGCGTGAATACAACGTGAGTAGCTCCCATTCGATTCCCCGCTAGCAAAGAATCGGAAATTGATTCCGTTTCGTACGCGGCATTCACCACTAGAATTCTCTCATCCGCACCCATTTCGTCGAGAAGTTCTCGACAGCTATCCACGGCGTCAGCGTCGCCAAGATTTAGGCCTGGCAAATCGGCATATATCGGCTTCCGGCTGGAACGCTCTTCAACTTCGTCCAACGAACGATACAACGGCGCCCCCATGATTTCACAAAAGGCTTCTAACCCGTCTGAGGGATTCGGAACAGAACCATCGACCTTGAGAACGACCGGTTCCAGTCCATTAATAAATACATCGGCTGATAGCGCCTTGCTCAACGCACTGGTCTTGCCCACACCGCTAGCTCCTATAAATGCGCGGCAGTCTCCTTTGAGCTTGCAAGGTGCATCAGGAAATTGATTACGCAGCCAATCGCATATACGGCTGTAAATCTCCAAGTTGGGCACTTCTTCCATCTCTCGAAATTCCAACTCGCAGCAAATGCGTTCAACCATCGAGTCATCGAACCCAACGGAACGAAGCATCGACACCGCCCGCTCCACATACTCAATGGTTCCTCGTCTTACAGGGTTTGCTGCGGATCCCAGTCTGGGACTCGCGCCAGTAGCTAGACCGTCCTCTACACTTGAAAAATAACCGTCACTACTCACTTCCTCAGAGGTCTTGTTATATAAGCTGGCAATCGGATTCTTTGAACTGGGTTTCCTAGACTTTGCGTCTAGGTCTCCATCAGTAGGCATTTTCTTCTCAACAGATATCTCCTCCTTCGATTCACCCTCTCCAGCCGTTTTAGCTGCCCCCGGCTTTTTCTTTGTGGGCACTTCTACGACGATTTCCAAACGCGGACTCTTAAGAATTCCTGCGATTCCGTTACTGACCTGCTGTTTAACTGCAATTACTTTAGCCGAATCTCCAAACTTCTGCTTAATCGCGTTAACCGCTTTAGAGGCATCGTCGGCGACAATTTTAAATTGTACTGTATCCACTGACACGGTTTTGCTTTTCAGATTGGGGGTACTCATAGCTATTTAATTCTGAAATCTAGTGACTTTGAACCATCCCTACGAGCTCCTCCCTTGGAGCCGTTTTCGCATCTTCCGACATTTTTCGTATTTGATCCTGAACAAATTCCGGGAACACAATAATCGAGTGATTCTGTATCTCTGTAGCCGCTGGCAACTCTTGGTAACTTAGAATATTCAGCTTTGGCAAAGACGGCTCAAAGAAGCGCTTGAATGGCAGGCGTATTTCCGCTGCGGTTACAAATACTGGC
>MDTG01091460.1_pt1 | contig 14260 bp, 15 predicted proteins | sample 811421 | NCBI WGS metagenome assembly MDTG01 (sample SAMN05326645, study PRJNA326480) | marine metagenome | isolation source: seawater | place: Pacific Ocean: South East | collected 2011
ATACAAAGTTAAGAACACTAAAAGAAGCAATAAAAAATGCTGATGTATTTTTGGGTTTATCGGCTAAAGATGTTGTTACTGAAGAAATGGTAGAATCCATGGCTAAAAATCCAATAATATTTGCTTGTGCTAATCCTGACCCTGAAATTAAACCAGAGATTATAAATAGAGTTAGAACTGACGCAATAGTAGCAACTGGTAGATCTGATTATCCCAATCAGGTAAATAATTTAATTGGTTTTCCTTATATTTTTAGAGGTGCTCTAGACGTGAGATCTAAAACAATAAACGAGGAAATGAAAGTTGCAGCTGCACATGCAATCGCAAATTTAGCTAAAGAAGATGTCCCAGATGAAGTTGTTGCAGCTATGGGAGGTGAAAGACCTCATTATGGTAAAGATTATATCATTCCATCAACATTTGACCCAAGATTAATAAGTGTAATTCCTGCTGCTGTAGCGAAAGCTGCGATTGACACTGGTGTGGCAAGAATAAAAATAGATAATTTTGAAATTTATAAAGAACAATTGAAACAGAGATTAGATCCAACAGTAACAATTATGCAGGGTGTAAATAACTACATAAAGAAAAAGCAAAAAAAAGTTGTTTTTGCTGATGGTGAAGATGAGAATACTTTAAAAGCAGCAATAGCATTCAGAAACTCAAAATTAGGAATACCGATCTTGGTAGGTAAAGAGGAGTTGATCAAAGATCAAATAAAGAAAATTGGATATAATGAAAACTTTGATATAGAGATAGTAAATTCAAAAGATACATCAAAAAGAGAAAAATACGTAAAATATTTATTTAAAAAACTTCAGAGAGAAAAAGGTTTATTGGAATGGGATTGTGACAGACTTATTAGAAACGATCGTGTGATTTGGGCTTCATGTATGGTTGCTTGTAATGATGCTGATGCTATGATAACTGGAAATACAAGAAGATATTCATCTTCGTTAGAAAAAATAATTAAAGTCGTAGATCCTAGACCGGGTGAAATTATGTTTGGTTTAAATTTGGTTGTGAATAGAGGTAAAACAATCTTTATTTGTGATACTTCTGTAATAGAATATCCAGACTCAAAACAATTAGCAGAAATGGCTAAGTCAGCAGCTAGAGTTGTTAGACTTTTTGGCTTTGATCCTAAGGTCGCCTTTTTATCACACTCAACTTTTGGTGAACCAGCTACTGATAGAACTAAAAGATTAAGTGATGCTGTCAATATCTTAAAAAAAAGTAAAGTTGATTTTAAATTCGATGGCGAAATGCAACCAGATGTTGCTTTAGAAGAAGTGTATAAAGAACTTTATCCATTTTCCGAAATAGTTGGAAATTCAAATGTTTTAATTATGCCAAGTCAACATAGTGCTGCAATATCGTATAAAATGATTAAATCTATGAGTAGAGCTAAAGTAATAGGACCACTATTAATTGGGTTAGGTCTGCCAATAGAAATAGCACCTCTTAGATCGTCTACTTCAGAGATAATAAATTTAGCGTCTATAGCAGCATACTCTGCTGACGTTATTGACTATAAAAAATAGATTAATTTTTTTGAATTCTTAAATCTTCAACTAACAAAATACTAGCAATAACATTTTCTACATCTAAAATTTCATTTGCCTCCTCAATCACTAGATCTTTTTCCTCAGAAGTAATTGCAATTCCGTATATATAAATTTTTTTTTTATAAGTATCTATTTGATAATTTGTTGCTTTAATATTCTTATTAATGATAAGGGCAGTTCTTAATTGAGAAGAAATTAGTATATCTTTGGCAGATTGTTTAAAATTAAATTTTTCTTTTATCTTAATATCATTTCTTACTGATCTAACACCGTCAGTCTCCCAAGCTAGTTTTGTTAATTTAAGTTTGTCTTCTGGATTACCGACTTTTCCAGTCAAAAATATTCGTCCATCAAGAACTTTTGTCTTTACAGATACTACATATTTTTTATCAAATAAAATTATTCTCGCCGATAAGTTTTTTTGCATAATTGAGTCATCTATTTGAGTTCCTACAGATCTTGGATCAAGAGCAACGCTGACACCAGTGCCAAAAATTCCACTGGAAGAAACACCTACACATCCATATGTAAATAATAAAAATAACAGTAATAATAAATATTTATTTCTCATTTTTAATATCTAAGCAAAATTTATAAATCTCTTTTTTAGAAACTTTATTATCAAAATTTACTAATTTTGTGATTTCTTTTATACTTAATTTATTTATCATATCTTTTATCATTTTCTTATCAGATTCACTTAAATTTTTTGAAGTTTCTTTTTTATTTTCTGAGATAACTATGGTTAATTCACCTTTATATTTATTATTCCCTGGATTTAATTCATCTACACTTTTTCTAATAAATTCCTCATAAAATTTTGTCATTTCTCTACAAATAAGTATTTGTCTACCCTCAAAGTTTTTTTTTAAATAAGGAATTATCTTGTTAAACTTATTGGATGAAATAAAAAAAATAATAGAAGAGTTTATTTTAGATAAAATTTTTAAATCTTCATTCAATTTTTTTTCTTTCTCTGGAAAAAAACCATAAAAGAAAAATTTATCACTAAATCCACTTATTGAGATTGCCGAAGTTACTGCTGAAACTCCTGGTAATGGTATTACTTTTATATTATTTTTAATACATTCTTGAACAAGGATTGAACCAGGGTCTGAAATACTGGGTGTTCCAGCATCTGATACGAGTGAAATGATTGATCCTGAATTCAATATTTCCATAATTTTAGCCAAATTCTTTTTTTCGTTAAATTTATGATTAGAAATTAATTTTGATTTAATATTATATTTTTTGAATAAGTTTCTTGAAATTCTGGTATCTTCACAAAGGATATAATCTGATTTTTTAAGGATTTCGATAGCTCTAAAGGTAATATCACCCAAATTTCCTATGGGTGTAGACACTATATATAAAGCTTTTACAATTTCTTTATTGAGAGATTTTAAATTTGAACACATAATTATGATTTAAATAATATATTATTATTAAAATGATTAAAATTTTAAAAATTGCTTTTATAGTATGGTGTCATTTTCTCCTATTTACTGCAATTAGTAATGCTGATGAAAAAATTAAAATTGGACTTTTGGTACCAATGACAGGTGACAATAAAGATCTTGGTAATCTAATTATCAAGTCAACAAAGATGGCACTTAAAGATTTGAATACAAATAAATTAGAAATATATCCAAAAGATACCGCATCTAATCCAAGTCAAAGTTTAAGAGCCGCAAATAAATTAAAAGACATGGGTATTAAGATTATAATAGGGCCTGTTTTTCATAAAAATTTAGTTTACTTAAAAGAAGTTGAGGATGTTACTTTCTTATCATTAACAAACAAAACAATCGATCTTCCTAAAAACGTAATAAGTAGTGGTATAAACGCAACCTCTCAACTGAATGCAATAAAAAAATTTATTGACATGAATGAAATAAAAAAAACAATATTTCTCACACCAAAATTAGATTATCAAGAGGAAATAAAAAAAGCCATCAAACAATCAAAGGTTAAAATTTTAAAGCATCATATTTATGAAACTGAACCGACAAAACTTACAGCTCAAATTGAAAAAATTACTAATTACAAAATAAGAAAGCAAAACTTAGCTGATGAAATCAGGAGAGTTAAAGAATCTGATTTGGATGATAAGGAAAAACAAATTGAAAAATTAGAGAAAAAATACACAATTGGTAGAGTAAATTTTAATTCAGTTATAATTGCAGATTTTGATGAAAGTCTTAAAAGTGTAATTACCTCTCTTTTGTACACTGACGTCTCACCAAAAAATAAATATATATTTACATTTAATCAGTGGTTTGATGAAAGTATTTTAAATGAAAAAACAATTCAACCAATATATTATCCTTCGATTAATAAAAAAAATCTTAAAGATTTTGAAAATAAATTTTTAAAAGAATTTAATGTTCCCTCAAACCATTTAACTTTATTGAGTTACGATCTTGTGGGCCTAATTTATTATTTATCTTTAAAAAATGAAATAATTGAAATGAATAAGTTATTTAAGAAAAAGAATTCTTTTAAGGGAAAAATTGGAATCTTTAATGTTCAAGATAATAAGATAAACCACATACTGAGTTTCTATCAATTAAAAGATGGGGAATTTAAAAAAATTTTTTAATTTTTTTAAATGCTTTGAACCTATGATCCAACTTAAATTTTTGGGAAGGTCTCATTTGGCCAAAAGTTTTTTTTTGATTTTTTAAAATAAATATTGGATCATATCCAAAACCATTTTTTCCCTTTGGTTCTTTTGAAATTTCTCCCTCCACTTTTCCTACAGAAACTGCAATTCTTTTATTCAAAAAATGTAAAGACAATACACAAACAAATCTAGCTTTTATTTTTTTTCTTTGCCAGTTTTTATCTTTTTTATAAAGTTCTCTATAAACCTTATTGATCGCTTTTTTAAAATCTGAATTTCTTCCACCCCATCTTGCAGAATATATGCCTGGTCTCTTATTTAAAAAATCAATCTCTAACCCAGAGTCGTCAGCTAAACAAATCATATTTGTTTTTTTTGAAAAATACTTTGATTTGATTAAAGAATTCTCTTCGAAAGTTTTACCATTTTCTTTTGGGCTTTTAAGATTAAATTCTGATGTTGATGCTGTTTTTATGTTTTTGGGAAGTAAACTCCTAATTTCTCTAACTTTTCCCTTATTATTAGACCCAATTAACAATTTTTTAATTTTTTTATTTTGCATCTGGAAATTTATGAATTTCTTACCATATAAGTTCTCATGGACAAAGATCAAAACCAAAATCTTGATACAAATATTAATGATGAAAAAGAGGGTATAAGTATTGCCTCAAAAAATGATGAAGAGGTATTTGAAAAAGAAAGAGAAAGCCATGATGAAAAAAAAGCAAAGACCCCAGATGAAAAAATTCTTGAACTAGAAGACAAGCTTGCCAGAACTTTCGCAGAGATGGAAAATCAAAGAAGAAGATTTGAAAAAGAAAAAGAAGAAGCTTTTGAATACGGCGGCTTTTCATTTGCTAAAGAAGCTTTAAACCTTATCGATAATCTTGAGAGATCAAAACAAATTTTACTAAATGATGAAACTTTAAAAGATACTGATGCATTGAAAAAAACTCTTGAGCATTTTAATATTATTAATAAAGATTTAATTTCTATATTTGCGAGGAACAACATTAAACCAATTGAAAGTTTAAATAAAAAATTAGATCCTAATTTACATCAAGCTATGATGGAAATCGAAGATGATCAAAAAGAACCTGGAATAATAGTTCAAGAAATTCAGAGGGGTTTTACTATTAAAGATAGATTGCTTAGACCTTCACTAGTTGGCGTTTCAAAAAAATCTGTAAATAAGGATACAAAAGACGAGAAAAATAAAGAGAATTTAGAAAATAAATAATGACTATAATAACTTGTAGAATTGAATTTAACCCCTATATGAGACAGGTAATTAAATATTTATGAGCAAAATAATTGGAATAGATTTAGGAACAACAAACTCTTGTGTGGCAATAATGGAAGGTAGCCAAGCAAAAGTTTTAGAAAATGCTGAAGGCGCCAGAACAACTCCATCAGTTGTAGCTTTTACTGAGGAAAAGGAAAAGTTGATTGGACAACCAGCTAAAAGACAAGCTGTAACTAATCCAGAAAATACTATTTTTGCAGTTAAAAGATTAATTGGAAGAAGTTTTGAAGACTCAACTGTCAAAAAAGATATTGAAGCAGCTCCTTTCAAAATTGTGAATTCTGAAAAAGGTGATGCCTGGATTGAAGCTAAAGGAGAAAAATTTTCACCGTCACAAATTTCCGCTTTCATACTTCAAAAAATGAAAGAAACGGCAGAAAAATATTTAGGTCAAGCTGTAACAAAAGCAGTGATTACCGTACCAGCATATTTTAATGATGCACAAAGACAAGCAACCAAAGATGCAGGTAAAATTGCAGGATTGGAAGTTCTTAGAATTATTAATGAACCAACAGCAGCATCGTTAGCTTATGGATTAGATAAAAAACAAAACAAAAAAATTGCAGTTTATGATTTAGGTGGAGGAACTTTCGATGTTTCAATTTTAGAGTTAGGTGATGGTGTTTTCGAAGTGAAATCTACCAATGGAGATACATTTTTGGGTGGTGAAGATTTTGATAATGCGGTCGTAGAATATTTAATTTCTGAATTTAAAAAAGATAGCGGCATTGATTTAAAATCTGATAAACTAGCTTTACAACGATTAAAAGAAGCTGCTGAAAAAGCAAAAATTGAATTATCTGCTGCAGAACAAACTGATATTAATCTTCCATTTATTACCGCAGATAAAACTGGACCAAAACACATAAATTTAAAAATGACTAGAGCTAAACTAGAAGCTTTAGTTGAAGAATTAATTTCTAGGACAATTCCACCTTGTAAAACTGCCCTAAAAGATGCTGGAATTTCTGCGAGCGACATTGATGAAATAGTAATGGTTGGTGGTATGACAAGAATGCCTAAAGTTATCAATGAAGTTAAAAATTTTTTTGGTAAAGAACCAAACAAGAGTGTAAATCCTGATGAAGTAGTTGCAATGGGTGCAGCTATTCAAGCTGGAGTGTTACAAGGTGATGTTAAAGATGTACTTTTATTAGATGTAACACCACTTTCATTGGGAATTGAAACTCTTGGTGGTGTATCTACAAAACTTATTGAAAAAAATACGACAATACCTACAAAAAAAAGTCAGGTTTTTTCAACTGCTGAAGACAATCAGCCTGCAGTTTCGATTAGAGTTCTTCAGGGTGAGAGGGAAATGGCTACGGATAATAAATTGCTTGGAAATTTCGAATTAGTGGGTATAGCTCCAGCTCCTAGAGGAGTACCTCAAATTGAGGTCACTTTTGATATAGATGCAAACGGAATTGTAAATGTATCTGCAAAAGATAAAGGAACTGGAAAAGAGCAAAAAATTCAAATTCAAGCATCTGGTGGTCTAAGCGATGAGGAAATTGAAAAAATGGTTAAAGATGCTGATGCCAATAAGGAAGCTGATAAAAAGAAAAGAGAGTCTGTCGATGTTAGAAACCAAGCGGATACTTTAATTCATTCTACAGATAAAAACCTTAAAGAACATGGCTCAAAGATTTCTGAAGCTGATAAAAAAGCTATTGAAGATAGTTCAAATGCCTTAAAAGAGTCTTTGAAGAGTGAAGATATTGAAGATATTAAGAAAAAAACTGAAGCATTAGTCCAAGCATCGATGAAACTTGGAGAAGCAATTTATAAATCACAACAAAGTACAAAACCAGACTCTAATAAAGATGATGGAAAAGATGAAAAGGATAAAAAAGACGATAATGTTGTTGATGCGGATTTTGAAGAAGTGAAAGACGAAAACAAAGAAAAAAGCGCTTAACTGACATCTATTTGTCCAAGTAGTTTACATGGCTAAAAGAGATTATTACGATGTCTTGGGTGTTAATAAAAGTGCTAGTCCAGAAGAATTAAAGTCTGCTTATAGAAAGCTAGCTGTAAAATATCATCCTGATAAAAATCCTGGCAATAAAACTGCTGAAGATAAATTTAAAGAAGCAAGTGAGGCTTATGGCGTTCTCTCGGATAAATCAAAAAAAGAAAATTACGATAACTTTGGCCATGCTGCTTTTGAAAATGGTGGTGGTCAAGGTGGGTTCGGTGGATTTGGTGGATTTAGTGGTGCAGATTTTTCGGATATCTTTGAAGATTTTTTTGGTGATTTTGGTGGAGGTAGGAGGAGCTCCAGAGGAAGAAATTCAAATAATAGAGGATCTGACCTACGATATGATTTATCAATTACTTTAGAAGAGGCTTACACTGGTAAAAAACAAAATATACAATTTTCTACATCAGAAAAATGTAATACTTGCAAAGGAAATGGTTCAAAACCAGGATCAAGTCCTGATAGATGTTCTTACTGCGGGGGAAACGGACGAGTTCGATCTAATCAAGGATTTTTTACAGTTCAACAAACTTGCCCACAATGTTCGGGAAGTGGTGAGGAAATAACCAACCCATGTGGTGATTGCAGTGGACAAGGAAATAAACAAACTTCAAAAAAGATATCTGTGACTATACCCAAGGGAGTAGATGACGGTACAAGAATTAGACTAGCTGGTAAAGGTGAAGCTGGCTCTAGAGGTGGTTCTACGGGAGATTTGTATTTATTTGTAAATGTTGAATCTCACAATCTTTTCAAAAGATCAGACGTAAATCTTTTTTTTGAGTTTCCAATTTCTATAGCTGATGCAGCATTAGGTACTATTATTGAAATACCGACTATAGATGGCAAAAAAGCCAAAATCAAAATACCTGATGGAACACAAGATGGAAAACAATTCAGATTAAAAGGAAAAGGAATGCCCTTTATGCGAAGAGGTGATTTTGGAGACTTATATGTTCAAGTAAAAACAGAGGTGCCAGTTTATTTAAATAAAGAACAAAAAGAGTTATTAGAAAAGTTTAGAAAGATAGAAAATGAAAAATCTAATCCAAGCATTAAAAAATTTTTTCAAAAGGCAAAAGACTTTTGGAAAAGCTAAAACATGGGATTAGATCAAATAATTCCTGCATTTTTTTTAATAGCTGTATTAATTCTCATACTTCCAAATTTTTTAACAACTAATTCAAAGTTAAAGATATTGGCCCAAAATTTATTAATTTGGTCTATAATTGTTGGATCCGTTGTGATAGTTTCGTATTTAATCTTCATATGAAAAAAATAAATTTAGCTGTTACAGGGTGCATGGGGCGAATGGGAAGACAAATCATAAAGTCTATTAAAAATAATTCGGAATTTAAATTAACTACTCTTACAGAAAGTAAAAAAATAAATAAAAAAATTAATGGCATAAAAATTGATCTAAATACCGAGGATGCATTCAAAAAAACAAATATAATAATAGATTTTACGATACCTAAGTGCACTTTTGATATTCTTAAGATTGCTTCAAAATTAAAGAAAAGAGTAGTTATAGGAACTACTGGTTTCACTAAGAAAGAAGAAAAATTAATTAAAGTATATTCAAAAAAAATTCCAATTTTAAAGGCTGGAAATATGAGTCTTGGCATAAATCTTTTAATGTACTTAACTGAAATTGCTTCAGGCTCTTTAGGAAAAAATTTTTTAAGTAAAGTTTTTGAAATTCACCATAAACATAAAAAAGATTATCCTTCAGGCACAGCTTTAATGCTTGGTAAAGGTATAGCAATAGGTAGAAAAAAAGATTTTTATAATTTGATTGGTAAAAAATATCTTAATAAAAGAATATTTCCTTACGGAAATAAGATTAATTTTAATTCTATTAGAAAAGGTGAAATAATAGGTGAACATGAAGTAAAATTCTCAAGTGGTAAAGAAATTATAACTTTAAACCATGAGGCATTTGATAGAGCTTTATATTCGGAAGGTGCGTTATCTGCTGCAAAATGGTTAATGACAAAAAAACCTGGTCTTTATTCCATGCGAGATCTTATGAATTTTAGATAATGAATGAAGTTCAGAGAGCTAAAATTATACTAAGAATTCTCAATAAAACATATCCAACTATTAAAGTTCCCCTTAAGAGTAGAAATATATTTACTTTACTTATATCAGTTTTACTCTCCGCCCAATGCACTGATGTGAATGTGAATAATGTTACAAAAAATATTTATCCAAAATATCATCAACCTAAGCATTTTGTTAAATTGGGGAAAAAAAAGATTGAAAAATTGATAAAAAAAATCGGTATATTTAGAATTAAGGCAAAAAGTATTTATAATCTCTCAAAAATATTAATTGAGAGACATAATGGAAAAGTCCCAAAAACCTTTGAAGAATTAGAAGAATTACCAGGTGTTGGACATAAAACAGCAAGTGTAGTTATGTCCCAAGGTTTTGGTTACCCAGCTTTTGCAATTGATACTCATATTCATCGTCTTGCTCAAAGATGGGGACTAACCAATGGAAAGAACGTTACTCAAACTGAAAAAGACTTAAAGAAATTATTCCCAAAAAAAAATTGGAATAAACTTCATCTTCAAATAATCTACTACGGAAGAGAATATTGTAAAGCTAGAGATTGTTATGGATTGACTTGTAAAATTTGTACTACTTGTTATCCTAATAGAAAAAAACCTATTAAAACTAAAAAAGCGTAATATGAAAATCTTAGGAATAGGAAATGCTATAGTTGATGTAATTTGTAAAGTAGATGAAAACTTTATTTCTCAAAACGATTTAGCTAAAGGAAATATGAAATTAATTTTTGATCAAAATGAATTTGAAAAATTATTATCAAACTTAAAAGTTGAAAAGACAATTTCAGGTGGTTCTGTAGCAAACTCGATTGTTGGATTATCTCAACTTAATAATGAAGTAGGCTTTATTGGAAAAGTTTCAGATGACGACCTTGGTAACAAATATGAGATTGGTCTTAAAAGTGAAAATGTTAATTTCATTTACTCTAAAAAAAAAGAAGATCTACCTACTGGTACTTGCTTAATTTTAGTAACACCAGACTCTGAAAGAACTATGTGTACGTTTTTAGGAACTGCTGGAAAAATTAATGAAAATGATATTAATATAAAAGCTGTAAAAAATAGTGAAATAATTTTTTTAGAAGGATATCTTTGGGATGAGGGTGATCCGAAAAAAGCTTTTGATAAAGCAATAAATAATGCAAATAAAGTTGCCATGTCATTATCTGATAAATTTTGTGTGACTAGACATCAATCTCATTTTTTAGATTTAGTTAAAAATAAATTAGACATAACTTTTGCAAATGAAGAGGAAATTATGGCATTAATAAATGCAAAAAATTTTAGTGACGTTATTGAATTTTCTAAAAAAATAGGTAAGCATCTAGTCATCACCAGAGGAGTGAAAGGGGCTGTTTCAATTAAAGGAAGTGAAATAGCAGAGTGTGAAATAAAAAAAAATTTAAAGATTGTTGATCTTACCGGTGCTGGTGATTTATTTGCAGCTGGATTTCTACACGGACATGTAAATAATTTATCTCAAAAAGAATGTCTTCACAAAGGGACCGAAATGTCATCAAAAATAATTCAACAAATTGGAGCACGTCTTTAAAAAGATTATTATTTATATTTTTTTCTCTTAAAACTACCCTTCCCCTTTTTTGGTTTGACAATACGCGGCTTATATTTTTTAGTAAAAAGATCTTTTGCAATAAAATTTTTTTTTTTCAATTTATTTTGTAACCATCTTTCAAACTTAAGATAAAGTTTTCGTCACCAAACTTATCTTTTATTTTTTTTCGTAATCTATAAATATGCGTTTCGACTGTATGAGTTTCTAAATTTTCTGATTGTTTCCAAACTAATTTTTGAAGTTCTAATATTCCACAAGGTTTATTTTTTTTCTTTAAAAAAAGTATTACAAGTATCTCTTTCTCTGTTAAATTTAAACTAACATTTTCTTTATAAATAATTCTTGAGTTTAAGTTTATCTTATACCTTCCGATTGAAAATTCTGATTTAAAATCAAAATTTTTTTTTAAAAAACTTAAATTAATTTTTTCAATAATATTTTCAATCTTAATTGGTAAATTATTAATTAATATCTGATCATTTATATTAGGTAAATTTTGATCAGATAAAACAACATATTCATCCAGATTTTTCATATTTAAAAGATCTAATTTTGATTTAAATAATAAATTACAATTTAATTCCTCTTTGATTTCATTTAATATACTGAATAAAATTTTTGTTTCACAAACAATTAAATTTTGAACATTCATTTTAATAGAATATGACAATTTTGATTAAAAATAAAGATACTCTTATTTGTGACGATTTTGAATTTAAATGTTCGATAGGAAAAATGGGTAAAACATTTTTCAAAAAAGAAGGAGATTTAAAAACACCCAAAGGTAGTTATTCGTTAGGAAGTTTATTTTATAGGTCTGATAGAAAAAAAAAACCAAAAACAAGACTAAATTGTATAAAGATAAAAAAGACAATGGGTTGGTGTGATGACATTAATTCAAAAAAAAAATATAACAATTTAATTAATATTAATATAAATATTAAAATTAAACACGAAAAATTATTTAAAAAAGAAGCAAGTTATGACTATTTTATTGTAATTAATTATAATAAAAAAAAAACAATAGTTGGCAAAGGAAGTGCAATATTTATTCATCTCACTAAAAATTATAAGAAAACAGAAGGATGTATAGCTCTTAAAGAAAATGATTTTTTAATTTTGGCAAAACTTATCAATAAAAAAACAAAAATAAAAATTTTTTAATCTCTTTGTCCAAAAATTTTCGTACCTAATCTTAAGAATGAGCTGCCATGCTCCGCTGCTTTTAAATAATCACTCGACATTCCCATGCTCAATTCTTTAACTTTGATCTTTGACTTAAGTTTAAGCATTTCTGAAAAGTAAAAATCACTATTATTATTCTTTGGAGGAAGACACATGAGGCCAATTATATTTAAATTATAATCTTTGGTACACTTATTAAAAAATGGTTCTAGTTCATTTGGATTTATCCCACTTTTTTGAGTTTCATTATCAAAATTAATTTGAATAAAAATTTTAAGTTTTTTTTTATGTTTTTTTTCTTCCAAAGAAATTTTTTGCGCAAGTTTTTCGTTATCCAACGAATGTAAATAATCAAATAATGGCAGAATGTATTTTACTTTATTCGATTGCAGTTTCCCTACCATGTGCAGCTTCACACTTGAAAATTTTTTCTTAATTTCTGTCCATTTAATAAGAGCTTCTTGAACTTTATTTTCACCAAAATGGACATGACCATAATCAATTAACGGTAAAATTATTTCTTGTGGGAAAGTTTTACTAACTGCTATTATATTTATCACATTAGAATTACTTAATTTAGACTTTAATTCTCTTTCTATTGAAACTAGATTGTCTATTAATTTATGCAAAATAATTTACCTAAAATCTTTCTTTTTGTTGATGATTTCAATCTTAAAGAGTTTATAAATTTAAACAAAAATATTGATATCATATATAGAAATTATAAAAAAAAGATCGACAAAAGTATACTATTATCAATTAAAAGATTTTGTAAAAAAACAAATAGAAAATTTTATATATCGAATGACATTAAGCTTGCTCTTAATTTAGATATAGATGGCTTATATATACCTTCTTTTAATAAAAAAATAAATTACGTAAACCACCACATTCAAAAGAAATTCCACATTATCGGATCGGCACACAATAAAATAGAATTAAGAATTAAGAAATTACAAAAATGTAATATGATTTTTTTATCTCCAATATTTAAAACAAATAAAAATGATAAATTTCTTGGTGTGATAAAATTCAATTTAATAACTCTAAATGAAAAAAAAATGTTTATTGCTTTAGGGGGTATTAATAAAAAAAATATTAATAAAATTCATTTAACAAAATCTGTAGGTATTGCTGGAATAAGCTGGATAAAAAAAAACGGCCCAAGATATTATCTTAGGCCGTTTAATAAAAGTTTAATTACTTAAACCTTAGAATGATAATCCAAGTGCGATTTCAGTTGAAGATGTGTCACCTTTATCAGAGTCATAATTGGCATTTTTAGTGTCCATATTATAAGCTTTGATTGACATTGCACCCATTGAGTATGCAACCTGTAACGCATCTGTTTTCATTTCAACGTCAGCTACAGCAGTTGCTGCATTATCTTGCGCATCGTAAGTATCTTCTGTTTCTGTGTAAGAAATAGAAAGATTGTCATTTACGTTAAATGCAATTGACATTGACTCAGATTCAAAGAAACCACCAGCTGTTCTTACTACCTTAGCAGCAGTAGTTGCTTCAGCACTTCCAGTTGTTCCTTGGTCTAGGTAAGACTCAGAATATCCAATAGATACAGGACCGAAAGAATATTTCGCATACCATACACCATCAAACATATCTCTTACTGCATCTTGACCAGCAGCTACTGGAGTATTGTTTTCAATCTCAGATCCATAAGCACCAAGTGTTAATGCATCATACTTGATAGTTACACCAGCACCCATACCTTGACCGTAAGTTCCAGAGTACGTAGGTACTCCACCATCGTTTGCACCATTATCAGCAGCCATTGGAGAGTACTCAAGATCAAGAGAAATTGAAGCACCACCTAAGTCTAATGAAGGTGAGTTGTATACGATCATGTTAGAGTCCATTTGGTTACCAACAATGTTCGCTGAGTTTTGGAAAGCATCTGAAGTTTGCTCATATGCTTGAGG
>MDTG01219445.1_pt1 | contig 14260 bp, 14 predicted proteins | sample 811421 | NCBI WGS metagenome assembly MDTG01 (sample SAMN05326645, study PRJNA326480) | marine metagenome | isolation source: seawater | place: Pacific Ocean: South East | collected 2011
ATAGGAGTTAAGTCAACATCAATTAAATTTAAATCAATGTTAAAAAAATTTGTTTTTTTATGTTACACAATGAGTTTCCTTATTATCTTAATATTCTTTTATTTTAATATGAACTCAGTTTACTATTTATTTCCATTACTGGGTTTTTTTTCAACTTTATTTTATCAAATATATATTTTCGATAAAAGAAAACCCCAAACATGTATGCAAGCATTTAAAATTAATAATTTTTCTGGTTTTTATTTATTTTTAACTTTTTTAACGATTTCATTTTAAGATGGATTTTCAAGAAATTAAAATAATTTTAAAGAGACTTTATAAAGATCATGTAAATAGATATCTTAATAGAATTTTCTTATCATTATTTTTATCTTTAGTTGTCTCTCTTAGTACATCAGCAATAGCATGGTTACTTGATCCGGCGGTTAAAAAAATATTTATTGAAAATAATCAGACCTATGCTTGGTTAATTCCTTTAGCTATTATAATTGCCTTTTCCGCAAAAGGAATATCATTGTACTTAGCTAGAATATTGCTAATAAAAACAGGTCAACAAATATCTGGGGAGCTTCAAACAAAAGTTGCTAGGTATATCTTAAACACTGATATTGCATCTATCGAAAAAAAACACTCAGGTGAATTTATTTCAAATATAAGTTTTGATGCTGGTCAGGTAAATTCCCTCTGTAGTACCGGCATACTCAATTCAATGAAAGACTCGATGACATTAATTGCTCTAGTAGGTGTAATGTTTTATCAAAATTGGCAGCTAACTTTGTTTGCTTTAATAATGATGCCTTTAGCAGCAGGATTAGCAAAATCATTAGGGAAAAGAATAGGTAAAGCAGTTAAAGAGGCTGGTGAAATTTCAGGTAAAATGACTGCACATTTATCTGAAATTTTAAAGGCGTCAAAGATGATTAGAATTTATCAAAAAGAAGACTCGGAATACAAAAAAACAAAAGAAATTATTTTTAAGATGGTAGATAAAGGCGCAAAGATCTCATCGATAATTGTAAGAGCAACACCTATAATGGAAATATTAACTGGTTTTATGATAGCTGGATTTATATTTTTCTCTGGTTCACTAATTTCATCAGGTGAGCTACAGGTTAATCAATTTTTTTCCTTTTTAGCTGCAATGATGCTTGCTTACCAGCCAATTAGATCGTTAGCCACAATTAATATGGTAGTATTTTCTGGTGCGGCAGGTGCGAAAAGAATTTACAAAGTAATTGACCAGCCAATTAAAATTGAAAACAATCCAAGTCTTCCAGATTTAAGAGCAAACAATGGAAATATTGAATTTTTAGATGTAAGTTTTAAGTATGAAAATTCAAATGATAAGGCCATCAGTAATATTAATCTAAATATAAAAGGTGGAAGTATGGCTGCTTTTGTTGGTCACAGCGGAGCTGGAAAAAGTACCATAATAAATTTATTGCCTAGATTTTATGATCCACAAAATGGTGAAATTTTTATTGATAATCAAAATACTAAATCTGTAAATTTAACTTCTCTTAGAAAATCTATTTCGTTAGTAAGTCAAGATGTGATTCTATTCGATAATACAGTAAAAGAAAACATTATGTACGCAAATTCTAATGCATCCGAGAAAGAGTTTTTAGAAGCATGTAATTTCGCAGCTGCTGAAGAATTCATACGAGAATTACCTCAAAAACATGATACAATGATTGGTGAGAATGGAGTTAGGCTTTCTGGAGGACAAAAACAGAGATTATCAATAGCCAGAGCGATTCTTAAAAAATCCCCGATAATTCTTTTGGATGAAGCAACATCATCTTTAGATGCAGAGTCAGAGGAAATTGTTCAGAGTGCGATTAAAAACTTAACAAAAAATAAAACAACTCTGGTTATTGCTCACAGACTTTCAACTATACATAATGCTGATAAAATTTTTGTAATAAAAAAAGGTAACTTGATAGACTCTGGAACTCATGAGGAGCTAATTAAAAATTGTGAATATTACAAATTATTATATGAAAAACAATTAAAATAAAAATTATGATTTTTATTTATAGATTTTTAACTTTTTTTTTGTTTCCTGTTTTTATCATAATAATTTATCTAAGAACATTTTTAAATAAAGAAGATAAAATAAGATACAAAGAAAAACTTTTTATTAACGAAAAAAGTTTAGAAATAAATAAAAAGGTATATTGGATACACGCAGCAAGTATTGGTGAAATAAATAGTGTTTTACCACTAATTAAAGAATTTATTAAAAATGACAAAAAAATTTTTATTTTGCTTACTTCGACTACACTGAGTTCAAGTAAACTTATAAAGAGAATAAAATTAGATCCGAGAAATTTTCAACATCGTTTTTTTCCGCTGGATACTCAATTTTTAGTCAAAAAATTTTTAAATTATTTAAAACCAAAAACAGTAATTTTTATAGACTCAGAAGTATGGCCTAATTACTTGCTAGAATTGTCTCAAAGAAAAATACCAATTATATTACTTAATGGAAGGATAACAGAGAAAACTTACAGACGTTGGAGGATTTTACCTGCTTTGTCAGAAAAAATATTTAAGTTATACGATTTATGTTTATCTTCAAGCCAAGAGTCTGAAAATAATTTAAAATTATTAGGTGCGAAGAATGTCAAATATATTGGAAATTTAAAATTTTGCTTTAATCAAGATAACAAAAAAGATCACGAAAATTTAAGATTACTTTTTAATAACCATTTTGTTTGGTGTGCAGCTAGCACTCATCCTGATGAAGAGGAGATAATTTTGAAAACCCACAATTTATTAAAAAAAAAAGGCGTGAATGTAGTTACGATTATAATTCCACGTCATATTACAAGATCAAAAAAGATTTTTGAAATTTGTAAAAATAGTAAACTAAATAGTCAAATAATAAATAATTTTAAAGAAATATCAAAAGAGTCCGACATTTTAATAATTAATTCTATTGGTGAAATGACAAAATATTTTTACAATTGTAAAAGTATATTTATGGGTAAATCATTTTCAGAAAAATTAAGCAAAGTTGGAGGGCAAAATCCAATTGAACCAGCTAAGTGTGGATGTAAAATTTATTTTGGTCCATATGTTTCAAATTTTAGAGAGATATATAACCTTTTAAACAAAAAAGAGATTGCCTATGAAGTTAGAAATGAAATTGAATTATCAGATAATTTATTTAAAGATTTTAATAGTAAAAATGATTTAGATAAAAAAAATATTATTGATCTTAATAGTTATGGTGAAAAAATATTATTACAAACTACCAAAGAAATATTGAAATTTTAAAATGATATTAAAAAAACCAAAATTTTGGAATGAAATAAACTTAATTTCACTTATTCTACTTCCATTTTCTGCAATTACTTTATTAATAAATATTATTAAATCAATATTAATCACTCAATACACATTTAGAATACCTATAATTTGTGTTGGAAATATTTTTATTGGAGGAACAGGTAAAACACCTCTTAGTATTTTTATTTATAAATTGCTTAAAAAAAAAAAAATTTAAGCCTGCTATAATCAGAAAATACTATTCATCACACTTAGATGAAATTAATTTTACCAAAAGTAAAGTAAAACAATTTTTTTATAAAAAGGATAGAGCTTCATCAATTTTAGAAGCAGAGCAAAAAAGAAATAATATCATTATAATGGATGATGGTTTACACGATATTTCTATAAAAAAAGATTTAAATATAATTTGTTTTAATAGCAGTGATTTGGTTGGTAATGAACTTTTACTTCCAGCAGGACCTTTAAGGGACAGAATAACTAAAGTTAAAGACTGTCAAATTGTAGTTATAAATGGAAAAAGAAATACAGTTTTTGAAAAAAAATTAAAACAAATTTCAAACAATCTTAAAATCTTTCAATCAAATTATATAATTAGAAAATTGAATAAATTTAGAGGAAAAAAAATACTTGCATTTGCTGGAATAGGAAACCCAGATAATTTTTTTAATTTACTTAAAGAAAATGGTTTGAAAATTAATGAACAAATATCTTTTCCAGATCATTATAATTATTCAAAAGAAGAAATAAAAAACCTTTTATCTTTAGCGAAAAGTAAAAAATTGAATCTTGTTACAACTGAGAAGGATTACTTTAGAATTAAAAAACTTGGCTTTAAAAAAATTAGTTACGTCTCTGTTGATTTAAAAATTATAAACCTTAAAAGTTTTGAAAAAGAAATATTAAGAGGTATATGAAAAAAATTATAATTTATTTTACTCAGTCATTGCTAGTTTATATTTTATTTTTTATCTCAAAAATAATTGGTTTAAAATTAAGTAGAAAATTGTGCTCTTTTATTTTTATTAAAATAGGAAATTTATTTAGATCGAAAAAAACTATCTATGGTAATTTGGATTTAATTAAATCGAATTTAAGTTTTAAAGAAAAAGAAATGATAATTAAAAGGATGTGGTCTAATTATGGAAAAACTTTTATAGAATATGTTTTTTTAAATCTTCTAAGGAAAAAATCTGACCATATTGTTATTAAAAATAAAAATATTTTGGATGGGATAATAAAAAAAAATAAACCAGTAATTTTTATCTCAGGACACTTTGCAAATTATGAATTGATGTCTATGGAATTAACGAAAGCAAACATTAAACTTGCAACTATATATAGACCTTTAAATAATTTTTTTTTAAATCCTTTTATGGAATTTATTAGAAAAAATTACGTATGTAACAATCAAATTAAAAAAGGTTTAAATGGCGTCAAGGAAACCTTAGAGCATTTTAAAAAAGGTTACAGTATAGCTTTAATGGTTGATCAAAGAGTAAGTGAAGGTCCAAGAATTAATTTTTTTAATAAAGGGGCTCACACAACGACTTTACCAGCACAATTGTCCTCTAGATTTAATTGCGACATAGTACCTATTTATATCTCTAGAAAAGAGAATGATTTGTTTGAAATAGAAATTTTAGATCCAATTAAAATTTCAGAAAGTGAAAAAAATAAAAAAGATTTAATAACTCTTAAAATAAATAAAATTATTGAAAATTTAATTTTAAAAGACCCTAGTCAGTGGATTTTGACACACAATAGATGGAAATAGACTTTGAGAATCTTATTTAATTTTGTCATATCTCTGTTTAACTTCTTTAGGTGAATAATACGCCTCCTGAAGCTCTACGTTCCAATAATTTAATTTTTCTATAGGAATTTTTTTTTTTGAAATAGCACACTCAACGTAATCACCCTTCTCAATAATTTCAAAGGTGTTAGCTAAATATTTTAGCTTTGCTTTTATTTCGCTCATAATTTAAGTAATATATAACAATTCTTATTATATGAATATTGCTTTAATTGGTAGTGGAGGACGCGAAGACGCATTATGTAGAAAGCTAAAAGACTCTCCAAAAATTGATCAAATTTTTTGCATACCTGGGAATGCTGGTACAGCAAAAATTGCAGCTAATCTAGATATCAACTTTCTCAATTTTAAACTACTACTTAAAACTTTAAAAGAAAATAAAATTAAAATGGTTATTGTAGGGCCTGAAGAACCATTAGTTAAAGGCGTAGTAAATTTTCTCGAAAAAAATCAAATTAAAGTTTTTGGTCCAAATAAATATTCTTCACAGCTTGAGGGTTCAAAAGCTTTTATGAAATCAATTTGTAAAAAATATAATATACCTACTGCAAATTTCTGTGTTTGCAAGAATAAAAAAGACTTTAGAAATTCAATTGATAAATTTGAATTGCCAGTAGTAGTGAAGGCAGATGGTTTGGCAGCAGGTAAAGGAGTTGTAATTTGTAAGACAAAGAAACGAGCATTTGAAATTTCAAAAGAAATCTTCAATGGTAAATTTAGGAGTTCAAAAAAAGTTGTTTTAGAAGAATTTTTAGAGGGGGAGGAAGCTAGCTATTTTTTAATTATTGATAAAAAAGGTTTTATTAATTTCGGAACAGCCCAAGATCATAAAAAAGTGTTTGAGAAAGAAAAAGGTCCTAACACCGGTGGTATGGGCGCTTACTCCCCGGCGCCAATAATTGATGAAGACCTAGAAAAAAAGATTATTAAAAGAATAGTGAAGCCGACTTTAAGGGCTCTTAAAGACAAAAAACAGTTTTATAGAGGTTTTCTTTATGTTGGTTTAATGATTAAAAACAAAGATCCCTATTTAATCGAGTATAATGTGAGAATGGGAGATCCGGAGTGTCAAGTAATTCTTCCTCGTCTAAAAACTGATTTGTATAAAATAATTACTTATTCTCTTAAAGATAAAATAAAAAAATTACGGTTAAAATGGGAAAAAAATAAATGTATGACTATTGTTTTGTGTACTAAGGGTTACCCAGGTAATTATAAAAAAGGTAAAATTATTAATCTTAAAAAATTTAAAGATAATAGAAATTTATTTGTTTTTCATGCAGGAACAAAGATAGACGGTGAAAACATTTTCTCAAATGGAGGCCGAGTTTTAAATATAGTGGGAAAAGGAAAAAAATTTAATGAGATAAGAAAAAAAATAATTAAATTAATTAAAAGAATTAATTGGAAAGAAGGTTTTTACAGAAGAGATATTGGTTGGAGAGTAATTGAAAAATTATGAGAATCATAAGTGGAAAATTTAAAGGAAAAAAAATTTCCTATATTAATTCATCTACTACTCGTCCATTAAGGGATTTTGTTAAAGAAAATATTTTTAATATAATTGCTCATAGCAAAAATACGAAATTAGTGTTTGATAAAATAAGTGTGTTAGATTTGTATTCTGGTGTTGGATCATTTGGGATTGAGTGTTTATCGAGAAATGTTGACAATGTTGTATTTGTTGAAAGAGACCCATTAGCTTTTTCAATTTTAAAAAAAAATATATTTGAATTGAAGTTAGCAGATAAAACAAGACTAATTTCGGAAGACATAGAAAATTTTGTTAAAACATTGGATAAAAAAAATAAGTTTGATTTATTTTTTTTTGATCCTCCTTATAAAGATAATACTTATTTAAAAGTTATAAGCTTAATTAAGAAAAAAAAATTATTCAAAAAAAATCACAAAATTATTATTCATAGAGAGAAAGATAGTAAGGACAATTTAGATAAAATTTTAAAAATAGATTTATTAAAAAATTATGGAAGATCTAAAATTATTTTTGGTTCTTTTTAAATAAATTTTGTTTAGTTAATATCTTGAGTTGTTCAACGGCTGGCTGATTAAATGGATTGATTTTTAAGTATTGTCCTGTCAATACAGTTTCAAAAATAAAATAAGAAAACAATTCTCCAAGAGTTTCTTCATCTCTTTTTTTTATTTCAATAGAAATGTATGGTATTTTTTTATTTTTAAGTATTGTAGTCATAGCATTTTTTTGATTTTCAACTATCGACTCTAAATTATTATTATTAATTGCTCTGAAAAATAAACCACCTTTTTTTCTAAAATTTTTTTTACCTTTAAAAGAAAAAATATAAAAAAAATTGTCTTTAGGGCCGTCCAAGTAAAGTTGCAATAAACTGTGATGGTCTCTAGGCCCAATAGAAATTATAGGTATTTTACCTTGTCCTCTCTTCCCCAAACTTTCAGCAATTAACTGTTGGCACCATAATAAGAAACATTCTAAACCTGAACAATAATTTAATAGGACCAAAGAATTAATTTTTTTTGAATTATATATTTTTGATAAATTAATTAAGTTTTTTAACAAAATAGATTTTTTATTATATAAGAAATTTAAGATGTTTTTTCTAAATTTAATTATATCAATACCCATTAAATAACAAGGAACTAACGCTGTCTCTGAAAATATAGAATATCTTCCACCTATATATTTTCTGTGTTCAATAATTTTAATTCTAAGTTTGTTTGCAAAATTGTAAAGATGGCTGTTTTTATTTTCTGTAATAACCAAAGAATTTTTTGAATTAAAGTTCGCTTTACTTTTTAATGAGTCAATAATTGACAAAATTTCTATTGTGTTGCCTGACTTAGATATTATTATAAATAACGAACTTTTTAGATTTTTAGTTTTTTTTAATTTGTTAATTTGGAATAAATTAAGGTCGTTAATAAAAATAAATTCCTTTTTAGTTTTTTTTTTTAAAAAAACATTTACTGCTTGAGAGCCTGATATTGATCCTCCTATTCCAATAATAATAACTCTTTTAAATTTTTTAAAACTTTTTAGTTCTTTAGGATTAAAATTAAGTTTGAAATTTTTTGAAAATGAATTAAATACATTATTTTTGATTTTTATACTTTCATTAACTTCTTTAATGAATACCTTAAATCTTTTTTGATCAAGACTTTTAATGCCATTAAATTTATCGGCTGGAATAAATGTTTTAAAATTTAAATTATTATTTTTAGCCATTAATTTTTTCTAATCTCCTCAAGAAAAATATTTTCGAGTTCAGATTTTTCTTTTCCACCATCTGTTTCTTTTATGGCTTTATTGCTATTTTCAACTTCATTACTTGATTTTGGCCTAGGTAGCTCACCCATTTTCGGTGGTAATGAAAGAGGTCCTCTTTTTTCAATAAGAAATTCATCTGTCGTTCTTGTTTTTTCATTTCTTAGTGCTTTACCTGCTTCATCCATAGTTCCGCATGACATTAAAAGAAAAAATATAAATAAATATTTAATTTTCATTTTTAAATTTTTTAAGCATTAATTCATTTAATATCATGAATATAATACCTATTGATATAAAAATATCTGCAATATTAAAAGTAAACCAATGAAATTCTCCAAAGTGTAAATCTATAAAATCAGGAACTGCTTTAAAAATAAATCTGTCGTATATGTTTCCAATTGCACCGCCGATAATCAATGAAAAAAATAATTTTTCTTTAGAGCTAGATTTGAGCATAACAAAAAATAAAACTAAAATTATTAAAAGTATAAATAATGTGATTACATTATAATAAATACCTTCATCGAAACTTAAAAAACCAAAACCAATACCAGTATTAAAAACTAAATTTAAATTCAAAAAGTCATTTATAAAAATAAAATTTTTATCTTCTAAAATATTAAGAACTTGGATTTTTGTAATCCTGTCAATTAAAAATAGCAGTAAAATAATTATAAAAAATAGATAATTTTCTTTAATAGATTTCATTGTAATTTTAAATATAATTTATTTACAAAAATTCTGCGCACCTAGAGCATTTTTTTTCTAAAATTTTCCAGCATCTAGGACACTTTTCTCCTTTCATTTTTTTAACTTCAATTACTGTCTCGTCGCTTTTAGAATTCTTTTCAAGTTTAGCCTTAGAAGTTATAAAATATTCAGTTAAATCAAGTTTTTCTAAAAGCTTATAATTTGTTTCGTTGGTATAAATTACAATTTCTGCCTCTAAGCTAGAACCTATTTCTTTATTTGACCTTTTTTCCTCTATTGCAATATTAGCTTCTTGTTTAATCTTAAAAAGATTTTGCCATTTTTCTGCAAGTTTATTATCATGAAAATCTGATTTCAGTTCTGGAAATTCCTTTTCATGTATACTAGTGTCTGATTTTTCTACAAGATTATATATTTCTTCTGTGGTGAAAACTAAGATTGGTGCAAACCATTTAAGTAAACAGTCTAATAAAATATTTAAAACTAATATGCAGTTTTTTCTTTTTTTTGAATTAACATTATCACAGTAAAGTACGTCTTTTCGAATATCAAAATAAAAAGATGATAAATCTAAAGTACAAAAATTTAAAAGCTCCTTATATAATTTATGAAAATTATAATTTTTTAAATTTTCTTTATAATTTAAATTTAAGACGTAGATCTTATGTAAAATATACCTTTCAAGTTCAGGTAGCTCTTTGAGATTTAAATCCTTTAAATCAACCTTTTGAAAACTATCTTGAATATTCCCTAAAATAAACCTAAATGTATTTCTTATTTTTCTATAAGACTCCGCATGTTGATTGAGTATAGTTTTATCAATTCTTAAGTCTTCGGCATAATCTGATGCTGTTACCCATACTCTTAAAATATCTGCCCCAAAATTTTTCAATATTTCATCAGGTGAAATCACATTACCAGCCGACTTAGACATTTTCATGCCTTTTCCATCAACTACAAAACCGTGGGATAAAATACTTTTAAAGGGAGCCTTACCTCTTGTGCCGCATGCTTCTAACAGTGATGAATGAAACCATCCTCTATGTTGATCAGAACCTTCTAAATACATATCTGCTGGCCATTTTAAATCTTTTCTAGCTTCAAGAACAAAACTATGTGTTGATCCGCTATCAAACCAAACTTCTACTATGTCTTTTAATTTTTCAAAATCCTCTGATTTATAATTGTCACCCAAGAATTTTTGAGAGTCTTCTGTAAACCAACAATCAGATCCCTCTTTTTCATAAATTTCAGCAATCCTATCAATCACTTTTTTATCTCTAAGTGGTTCTTGAGTTTTTTTATTTATAAAAATTGGTAAAGGCACACCCCAAACTCTTTGTCTAGAGACACACCAATCAGGTCTGCCTTCGATCATGGATAGCAATCTCTCTTTTCCTTTACTAGGATAGAAAATAGTATCATTAATTGATTTTATAGCTTTTTTTCTTAAAGATTGTTTTTCCATTGAAATAAACCATTGAGGAGTAGCTCTATAAATTAGTGGAGCTTTTGATCTCCAAGAGTGAGGATAGCTATGCTGCAATGTAGCAGATGAAAGAAGCATTTTTTCATCTTTAAGTTTTTGTATTACCTCTTTATCAGCTTTAAAAATATGTAAGTTTTCAAAGTAAGGTATTTCTTTTGTGTAACAGCCACTGTCATTCACTGTGTATTTTGAGGGTATGTTATTTTGTAAACATAAATTGAAATCATCTGGCCCATGGCTTGGTGCACAATGTACAATACCAGTCCCTTGTTCTAAATTAACAAAACTTGCATTTAACATGGGCACATCATAATCAAAGCCAAGATTTTTTAAGGGATGACTGCAAACGGTATTTTTGAAATCTTTACCGCTAAAACTCTTTATTTTTTTAAATTTTTTAATTTTACAACTTGAGATAAAATTATCAACTAAGTCACTCGCAACTACAACGTTCTTGTCATCAAAAAATTCAGTTTTATCTATTTCAATTAATGAGTACTCTATATTATCGCTATAAGCTAAAGCTTTATTCGCAGGAATAGTCCAAGGGGTTGTAGTCCATATTATGATATTAGAGTTTTTTAAAAAATCTTGTACACTATTTTTGACTTTAAAGGCTGTATAAATAGTGTTTGACGAATGGTCCAGATATTCTACTTCAGCATCTGCTAAAGCAGTTTTTTCAACAGTGGACCAGAGAACTGGTTTGAAGCCTTGATAGAGACTTTTGTCTAAAAGAAACTTTCCTAATTCTCTTACAATTTGGGCTTCAGCCTTATAGCTCATTGTAGAATAATAATTTTCAAAATCTCCAACTACTCCTAATCTCTTAAACTCTTTAATATGGATATCTATCCACTTGTTTGCAAAATCTCTACACTCTTTTCTGAAATCTTTTATAGGAACGTCATCTTTATTTTTTTTGTTTTTTTTATATTGTTCCTCTATCTTCCATTCAATAGGCAATCCGTGACAGTCCCATCCAGGCACATAAATTGAGTCTTTTCCATCCATTTGATGAAAACGAGTAATCATATCTTTTAATATTTTATTTAATGCAGTCCCCATATGTATGTGACCGTTTGCATAAGGCGGGCCATCATGTAATATAAATTTTTCCTTGCCTTTACCGTTCTTTCTAAGTTTTTTATAGAGACCACTTTTTTCCCACTGTTCAATTATACTGGGCTCCTTATTAGGAAGATTTGCTTTCATCGAGAAAGCTGTTTTAGGAAGTTGTAAACTATCTTTAGACATTTTTTTTTACTAATTTTATATCTTTTTTAATTTGATTTTTTAATTCCAATAAGTTTTTAAATTTTTTTTCAGGTCGTATAAACTTATTAAATATCACAATGATATATTTATTATATAAATTTTTTTTAATACCAAATATATTTACTTCTAATAAAAGTTTTTTTCCTTTAAAAGTAGGTCTATAACCAATATTTGCAATACCTTTTTTCAAAGTATTATTAATTTTGACATTTACAGCGTAAACACCAAATTTAGGTATTATATATTTTTTAATGAAAATATTACATGTTGGAAAACCAATTTTTCTGCCTCTTTGAGATCCTTTGACAACCTTGCCAATAATTTCCCATTTTCTCCCAAGAAGACGGTTGGCGTTTATTACTTTGCCTTTTTTTAATAATTTTCTAATAATGGTAGATGAAATAGTTTTTTTCTTTTTTTTTAAAGGATTTGTAACAATAGTTTTATAGAAAAATTTTCTCTCATATTTTTTTAGTTTCGCTACATCCCCTTCTCTATTTTTACCGAATTTAAAATTTTTACTAACATATAGATATTTACATCCTATTCTTTTATGCAATATTTTATAAATAAAATCTCGATAGTTTAGTTTAGAAAATTTTTTGTTGAATTTTTGAATTATAACAAAATCTAGCTTTTCCTTTTTTAAACGTAATATTTTTTGAGACTCTATATCAATTCTATGATTTTGAATTTTTTTATTAAAAAACATGACTGGAACTGGCTCAAAAGTTAACATACCGAATTTTTTTTTTAATTTTTTTGCTCTTTTATAAGCTTCTCTTAAAACCTTTCTATGGCCAATATGGAGTCCATCAAAGTTTCCTATGGCTAGAACTGAGTCTTTATAATTTTTATTGATGGTTGTTTTTTCAAAAATTTTCATGTCACCAATTCAGTTGTTCTTGTATGAAACTAGTTTTAACGTTGTATTTTTTCATGAGACTGTCTAAATTATCAGTTCTTTTAATTTCACCTTTATGTATTCCGCCTGAAATAAAAAGTGAGTCTTGTTTGATTAAATTAGCTCCCTTAATATCTGTTCTTAAATTATCTCCAATTATTAGAGCCTTCTCATTTTCTTTCAAAATAGTTTCATAAATATCTTTATATGGTTTACCAAAGTAAACTACTGTTCCCCCTATCTTTTCGAATATATTAGCTATAGTACCAGCACAATACTCTTGTGTATTACCCCGGTCCACAATTAGATCTGGATTTGTACAAATCATTTTTTTATTCAGACTATTTTTAAGTAACTTTTCATAAAAACTTAACTCTTTCATTTTACTATCGTATAGTCCTGTGCAAAGAATATAATCACAGTTTTTGAGCTCTGTCTTATAATTTTCTAAACCCTGATAAATTTTTTTATCTCTATCAGGACCAAGATGAAAAAAAAGTTTACCATAATTAAAGTTTTTTATTGAATTAATCGCTGCTTCCCCAGAAGTCAGGATGTTTGTTAGTAACTTTTTATCAATTTTCATTTTTTCAATAAGAAATTTCCTAACCTCATTTACTGGTCTTGGCGCATTTGACAAAAAACAAAATTTTTTTTTATTTTTGTAAAGTTCTTCAATTGTTTTGATTGCGCCTTGATATGGAATAATCCCATTATGGACTACTCCCCATAGATCAATAATGAAATTATTATAATTGTTAAAAATGTTCTTTAAATGATCTAGTTTTTTCAAATTAAATTGTCCTTCAAATACCTTATAAAAAAGTTAATAAAATATAGCAATATCAAGACTTTTAGCTAATTTATGCCTTCTTCCCTTGAAATTTCTATAAAACTAACCATATCTGCAGGTACATATAGGAGAATAAAATGAAATTTAGACCATTACATGACCGAGTTTTGATAAAAGTACTGGACAGTGAGGAAAAAACTGCTGGGGGTATAATTATACCTGATACAGCTAAGGAAAAACCTCAAGAAGGTGAAGTTATAGCTGTTGGCCCTGGAGCAAAAAATGAAAACGGAAAGTTAACCCCAATGGATGTAAAAGTTGGAGATATTGTTCTGTTTGGAAAATGGTCTGGTACAGAGGTAAAAATTGATGGAAAAGAGTACAGCATTATGAAGGAGTCTGACATAATGGGTATTTCAAAAAGAAAGAAATAATTTTAATTAAATAGGAGAATAAAATGGCAAAAATAATTAAGTTTGACACTGAAGCTAGATCAAAGATGCTTACTGGTGTGAACACTTTAGCTAATGCAGTTAAAGTAACTTTAGGTCCAAAAGGAAGAAATGTTGTTATGGATAAGTCTTATGGAGCTCCAAGAACAACAAAGGATGGTGTTTCAGTAGCTAAAGAGATTGAGCTGGAAGATAAATTTGAAAATATGGGAGCTCAAATGGTTAAGGAAGTAGCTAGTAAAACTAATGATAACG
>MDTG01429981.1_pt1 | contig 14259 bp, 10 predicted proteins | sample 811421 | NCBI WGS metagenome assembly MDTG01 (sample SAMN05326645, study PRJNA326480) | marine metagenome | isolation source: seawater | place: Pacific Ocean: South East | collected 2011
ATTAGTTATGCAGATGATTCATTTTTACATATGGATTGTAAAATAAAATCGTGTTATGAGTCCACTTGGGATGTATATATGAATATTGCAGAAGAATGGGCAAGTAAAGTTCCATATATGACTGCTCCTGGAAATCATGAAGCAGATTGTCATGATACCGAATGTATGTATAATAAAAAAAAAGGAGAAAAATTATCAAATTTTACAGCATATAACAGCCGTTTTCGTATGCCATCAGAAGAATGTGGTTCAAATGCATTAAATATGCATTATTCATTTAATTATAAAAATATTCATTTTATAGCTATTGATAGTGAAACAGGATATCCCAATGCTCCATTAGAACATAAATATTATTATCCGTGCGGTGGATTTCAAGAACAATTAATATGGTTAGAAAATGATTTAATTACCGCTAATACGAATCGCGAAGAACAACCGTGGATATTTGTTTATGGACATAGGCCAATATATCAAGGAAATAATACAGATGTTAATTTACAAGCCGCTATGGAAGATTTATTTTATAAATATAAGGTTGATATTTATTTTGTAGGTCACGTTCACTCTTATGAACGAACATGGCCTACATATAAAGGTAAAGTATTATCTAAAGACCCAACTACTGCTTATATAAATCCGTTATCTACAATATATTTAATTCTTGGCGGAGCAGGTAATGATGAAATGAGTGATGCAAATATCCCTGAATTAAATAGAGTAAACGATCCTACAATATCTTTTCAATATAAAAATTGGTCAAATGGTGACTATGGCCCTTGGTCCGCTAGTGTTGATCTACACCATTTTGGTATAGGAAAAGTAAATGTAATAAATTCGACCACATTAATTTTTGATTATATCCAAACGTCTATCAATAAAGTATACGATTCTATTATAATAAAAAAAAATAACTAATTTTATAACAGTATTATCAAACATAGTTATGATTGATAATAAATTTTTGTATGTTTAAAGTTCCTTAATAAAATTATGTATAATGCGCATCCATTTATATCCACTATCAGTTTCGTCATTTATATCATATTTTGTATTATCATTTGCATCTATACGTAATACTTTTGGTTGATTTACCTTTTCTGCTCTTGTAATCCATTCATTGTGATAATCGTTACATTTTTGTAGATAATCTATTTTTATTCCTGATTCACCATCTCTACTCCTTTTACATATTCTTTCTAAGCATACATTAGGTGAAACATCTGCATAAATAATAGCATCTAAATTCATATCTTGTTTTCTAGTCTCGTAAAAGTATTCGTATATTTGATATTCAATATCTTCTATTTTATTATCATCTTTTAACATTTTTGCAAATACATTGTTGTCTGCTTCCAAAGAACGTTCACAAATAACATATTTACAATCAGGATTTTCACGAATAATTTGTGCAAGTTTTGCGGTTCTTGTAGCATATGCCATTACCTGAAATGAAAATGCATATTTTTCTGGATTTCCATAAAATTTTTCTAATATTGTTGTTCCATTAATGTCTTTAATAGTTTCCCAAACATCTACAGGTTCCCTTATAAAGAGAATACTATTATCTCCTTCCTTTAATAAAGAATTTATATAATTTTCAAGATTGTTTATAAGTGTGGTTTTACCTGCACCAATGTTACCTTCAATAGAAATGATTTTGGGAAACGACATGATATATATACTATAAATATATTGCTACTAAATATTGTCCGTATTATTTGTTTTTCACAATCAATTTTTAATGATTCAATATTACCAATTTTTTTAAAGCCTTGCATTTTGATTGCTTTGAATCCATTTCCAATTTATTCAAATAAAGCCACGGTTTATGAACACCAAAACTATTTTCATTGTATAATACTTCAGTTGAAAAGGATTTTGCTGTATTTATGTCAGGAATATTTAAATGTTCTCCATATTTTGTAAAAAATACATCTTCATTCATATCTGCAGGTCTTTTGTGTTTGTTCAATATTTCTAACATTTTACTCTTTTTTCGTAGAGAAAGTCCACCATTTCCAACCCAGTTCTCGTTGGGAGCTCCAACATAATCATATTGTAAAAAATTATTAATATCATCTTTGTGTTCTTCACAGATAACTGTATCGGTCTGAAATATTAAAAGGGTTTCGGTATTTATATATGAATAAAAATCCTTAGAAGTTAGTAGATTATTGTAGTCTTCTAGGGTCAGGTTCTCCACATTCAAATTATGTAAAGTTATTCTATGCTTATTTTTCTTAAGTGTCGTGTTTACAATCTTTTCTACAAATGATTTATTTTGAGTTCCATGTAATATAACAATATCCCAAGTTTCATCTAAATTAGAGGTAAAGTTGTCCAAAACAAACGATAGAGCTTTATGTTTTCTTGGTTCTACAATAATAGCAGTTCGCTTTTCTGAGAACCCTTCTACATTTGATAAGTATCTTTGCAAAAATAGTAATATAAGTAAAGATATTAGTAGAATCATCGCTCTAATTATGTATATTTTATGTTTCATTAGTATATAAATGTATTATATTTTAATCATAGTTCTCTTAGTGTTGTTATTATTTCTATATGTGAAACAAAATTACTTTCAAGTAAAAGAGAACCTAGAAGAAAAACCGAAGAAAATACCCAAAATTATAATACAAACTTGGAAAAATGAAAAGATACCTTCAAAGTATCTACCATTAATTGATAATGTAAAGAAACATAATCCCGATTATCAATATATTTTCTTTACAGACGAAGGAATAGATGAATTTTTGAAAACTAATTATTTAGAATACTATAAAACTTATAAAGAATTACCAATTAAGATACAAAAAATAGATTTCTTCAGATATATTGCGGTATATCATTATGGTGGTATTTATTTAGATCTTGATATGGATGGACTTAAAAATATGGACGAAATATTGCATCATAACGCAGTATTTCCTATAGATGAATATATAAATTCGTTCAATGGCCGTTTTCAAAGATACAAAAAGTTTTATAATAACGAACAATACTTTTTATTAGGACAGTATGCATTTGCAGCAGAACCAAAAAACCAGTTTATTAAATCATTAATAGATAATATACACAATAACATACATAAAATAATAAAAACTGTAAATCATAATCATGAAGATTACGTTTATACAACTACTGGACCAGATTATGTTTCCAAAATATATTTAGAATACGAAGACAAAGAGAACATACACATTTTAGACAACAAAAAACGACAATATTTCGGTGATTTTGCACAACATAAATATTTCGGTTCATGGAAAAAATCATAATAGTCGTCGCGAAAAATTATTAAAAGGTTTATACTTTAATAAATCTAACGTATGTGAAGTAGTTTTAAATTCATCTTTACCATATATATCTTGCAACATTAACCATTCAAATAACCCACCCGTATATAAAAAAACATAAGAGAACCCAAGAGAATATAGCTGATTGTATTTCTGAACAGCGGTTTCATCATTTGCATTTTTTCCATAAACTAATATTTGTTTCTTTTTAAATTCATATACATTTATTAAATCATTCATTAATTTTTCTTCTTCATAACAAGAAATAGTATTAGAAATAAGACAATTTTGTTCATTAATAGGAAGAGTATTTATAAGTATAAAACTTTCTGGATACTGAATTGCATACTGTATGTCTTCAAAAGAAGCTCTTTGTATAGATTTATTTTTGAAAAAGGAGAACATATTATGTATGTAGATACGTAAAATTATATATTGTTTTGGTAAACAAAATATAAAATTGATTAAAAATAACAAATATTTATAATAATAAATACTATCCATAATGGAATTATTACAAAGTAAGTTATCTAGCTCTGAATGGGAAACAATTGAAAAACCGGTATCAGATGAAGAAAAGAAAATTCTACAACTGATTATAAACGGTTATCATAATCAAGATATATGTGAGAATGAAAATAAGACATTTATTTCATATAGTAAAATCGAGCCAACAAATGAGATCGAATATTTTATTTTCAAAAAATACTTTGAAAAGGATATACAAACTGCAGTAGACAAATATGGCATAGGAACACCAATGGTAAATATTAATGTCATGAGTATGGTAGAAGGTAAGATATTGCGATCATTAAAAAGTGGGGATTCGATACGATTACAAACTTCAGAAAACGCAATAAAAACAAATAAAAATATAATAGTTGAGTATATTTTAATTTATCAATTTACAAATCTTTTAAAATATCTTTACAAAAAGAAGGATAAATACGTATTATACTTATATAATCTAATTCAAATTAAAAAAACAAACATTAAAAATATCAATATATTTGTATTAAAATATATCAATAAAATTATTGATCATTGTAATACAAATACGCCTATAAAAAGTATTGTTTATAAAGCAGTAGATTTGATTGAAAAGAATAAAATAATTCATACATATGCCGATAGAGAATTATATTCCCATCAGAAAAAGTTATTCAAGTTGTTCAAAACAAGAAAAGATACCGAAGAAGCATTGGAAAATATAAGCGAAGAAATATCACGCGAAGGCGATGGAGAAAAAATGTTAGAATTAGAAAAGAAGCAACAGGAATATTATTCAAAATTGAATCCCATGCTAATATTGTATACTGCGCCAACAGGAACAGGAAAAACATTGTCGCCTATAGGGTTGTCAGAAAATTATCGTATAATATTTGTATGTGTTGCAAGACATATTGGTATGGCGTTAGCAAAAGCAGCTATCAGTGCTAATAAAAAAATAGCATTTGCATTTGGTTGTAAAACAGCTGATGACATTAGGTTACATTACTATTCTGCTGTGGAATATACAAAAAATTATAAGTCCGGTGGTATATTTAAAGTGGACAATAGTGTAGGAACTAACGTTGAAATTATTATATGCGATGTTCAATCTTACTTGACAAGTATGTATTATATGTTGGCTTTTAATAAAGAAGAAAATATTATCACTTATTGGGACGAACCTACTATTACAATGGATTATGAAGAACATGAATTGCATGATGTTATTAAAGAGAATTGGAAACAGAATCAAATATCAAAGATGATTCTGTCTTGTGCAACTTTGCCTAATAGACAAGAAATGGCACCAGTTTATATGGATTTTAAAGACAAATTTGAAAATGCAGAATTGCATACAATTACAAGTTACGATTGTAAAAAGTCGATTCCAATATTGGATAAAAATGGATACTGTGTGTTGCCTCATTATTTGCATAGCAACTACAAAGATATGATGGTAGGAGTAGATTATTGTATGAGTAATAAGACATTGTTGCGATATTTTGATTTAAATGAAATTGTTAGTTTCATAAAATATATGGAAAAGAAACTATCAGAATCATATATAAATACTTATTTTCAGAGCATATCCAACATTACGATGAACAATATAAAAGAATTTTATTTGGACATGTTGTTAAATATCAAAGAAGACGAATACGATAGTATATATCAATATTTTCATTCCTCCAAAAGGAATAAATTTCAAAATGATCAATTAATAAGATCACAAAGTTTGAATACAGATGTAAAAAAAGGAGGAGGAGAACTTAAAAGAACAGTAAGTGTATTTGACACGCCAAAAAAGAAGGAAACAACTGCAACCGGAGGTATCTTGGCTACTACAAGTGATGCATACACGTTTACAGATGGCCCAACAATCTATTTGACAGATGATATTGACAAAGTTGGGCAATTTTATATTCAACAAACAAAAATCGAAACAAGTGTATTTACAAACATAATGAATAAAATAAAGGTAAACAAGGAAAATTTGGATAAAATAGATAAAATAGAAAGCGAATTGAACTCGATTGATACAAAGAATGCTGGGGAAGGTAATAAAGTAGAATATTCTAAAAAAAGTGAAACAGGCAAGTTGTCAAACGAATCAAGTAAACTTGTAGAAGAAATGAATAAATTAAGAAAGAAACTACTTTTGGTAACATTGGATCCTATGTATAGCCCTAATACAAAACCACATCAAAATATTTGGGCACCAAACGGAGAAATCGTAGAAAATGCATTTGTTGCCGATTTGGGAGAAGAAAATACAAAGACACTGATGAGTTTGAACATAGAAAATAATTACAAGGTGTTATTATTGTTGGGAATTGGGACATTTAAGTATCATAAAAATGTAAAATATATGGAAATGATGAAAGAGTTAGCAGATAAGCAAAAGTTATTTATGATTATAGCATCCACTGATTATATTTATGGAACGAATTATCAGTTCTGTCATGGATTTATTGGAAAGGATTTGGAGAAGACAACCCAACAAAAGTTATTACAAGCAATGGGACGTATCGGAAGAAATAGTATTCAGCAAGATTATACTATCCGATTTCGTAACAATGATATGATATATAGGTTGTTTACAAAGCAGGAACATAATATGGAGGCAATAAATATTTGTAAATTATTTAATAGTAATTAATTAGATATGTGTAAAATATTCAATAGTATTTTTTAATCCAACTTCTAAAGATGTAGTAGGTTTCCAATCTAAAATAGTGTTTGCAAGGATTAAGTCAGGTTTTCTTTTCGTAGGGTCATCTTGTGGTAAATCTTGGAATCCAATTTTTGATTTGGAATTAGGAAGTAACTGTAAAATAACATTGGATAATTCTAATATACTCATTTCATAATCATTTCCAATATTGATAGGACCAATCGATTTTGTATTGTTCATTAATCGAACTAATCCATCTACAGTGTCATCAATATAACAAAAACTGCGCGTTTGATTTCCACTTCCATATATAGTTATTTTTTCATTGTTCAAACATTGATTAATAATGTTGCTAACAACACGTCCATCATTTTTGTCCATTTTAGGTCCATATGTATTAAATATTCTTGCAATTCGAACATCCAGATTATGAAAACGGTTATAATCACTTAATAATGTTTCGGAAATACGCTTTCCTTCATCATAACAAGAACGAATACCAATCGGATTTACATTTCCCCAATAATATTCATTTTGAGGTGACATTTGTGGATCTCCATAAATTTCAGAAGTAGAAGTTAATAAAATTCGTGCTTTATTCTTCATAGCCAGTTCACACATATTTTTAGTTCCTATATAATTTGTATCTAATGTATGTATAGGGTTTTTTTGATAAGCTTTTGGTGACGCAGGACAAGCTAAGTGATAAATCATATCTATAACTAATGAAATAGGGTTAATAACATCGTGAAAAATAAATTCAAAATTAGTATTATGTTTTAAATGTTCAATATTTTTCATAGAACCAGTATAATGATTATCCAAACAAATTACATACATACCGTCGTTTAATAACTTCTCACACAAATGAGAACCTATAAAACCAGACCCTCCGGTAACCAAAACTCTTTTCATTTATATCAGTATTATAAATGAAAATATTAAGTGTTTTTTTTATAAAATATTTATAGTCCAGTCTTATAATTAACAACGTAAGGATTTTCTTGTAATTGTTCGGCAAAGTTAATAGTATTTCGTTCTGCATTAACATTGGTTGGTAATGTATTATGATTTCCTGCAACTCTTCCCATATTAGATACATCAGGAGAATGATAAGGCATATTACCAACAACATCTCTATTTATTTTTAATGTATTATCTCTAGTTTTTTCACGCATATTAACATCGCCGTTTAATAAAGACATGTTACCTTTGGTTAATCTACCATTAATAGTGCTGGATTTGATGTCGTTATTTCGTTGATTATCAATAGACTCATATGATTGAAGTTCTCTATTTCCGTCGGTAGCACCAACACCACCAGTATAATAGAAATCACCAGTTTCGTTTCTTGTAGTATGAGCTACTTGATGGTCAGTAACCATATAAGCACCGCCATTTTGGTTGGCATTAATATTCATATGGTTCTTGGAGTTTTCAGTAGTTTCACGAATTGTTGTGGGAACTCTATCAGAAGGGTTAAATATATATGAATTAGGGACTTTTGCCCCAGCATTTTGGTAAGGACGAAGAGAACCTACAACATTTTCCTTTCTTGAAGGACGTAAAACATCCAAAAGAGGAGCAATAGCTGCATTTAAACCTCCACTTACCATACCAAAATAAGTATCTTGTTTATTGTGAGAACGGTTGTTGGGATATGCCTTTTTAGATTTAATACCATAATCAGCATTAGTTGCAGGATTACGTGCATTAGCATTGGCAACACCTATAGGAACAGGTCCTAATTGTTGATTATGAGATGGCATGTATTCACCAGGAATATAACTGGCATTTTGTTCAGCACTTGCAATACCTGTATAAGAAGTTGTTGTTTCAGGTCGGGTAACGTGTCTATCAATAGGAATAGAATGTAAAGCAGGTCCCTTTTCAAGACCAGTAGTAGTCATATATCTGTCTTCTGACATTTCAAAATCTCTGTCAGGTCTATGTTTTTCCATATTTCCCATATTTTCAACAGTAGGTACATTTTGTGTAATACCATTAGCAGGACCTTCGTGTCCAACTAAAGATACACCACCGGCTCTAGGGTTAGTTAAAACTCTCATTTGGTCAACATCCTTAGGCATCCAACTTTCTCTTTCCATCATACCAGAATTAAAACCTTGCGAACCTTCTGTAGTATAACCTAAACCTAATCCAGGAGCAACACGTTCTTCTTCGAAAGGTTTTACATTAGCCATTTTCATACTGGGATTAATACGAGATTGCATAAAATTATTTTGGTTGGGTGTTCCGTGTGCCCAGTGGACATTTTCGTCGGGTTTAAATAAAGGGGATTGTTCTTTTTTAATATTAATTTGTGAACCACTGCCTGTATAACTATCCAAAATACCTTCATTTGTGTTGGCAAGTGCTTTGACAGTTCTTAAATTACTTCCAAAATAAGGAACCATATTATTATGTTGGAAGTAATCACTAGCAACCTTTTCACCAGTTAATGAATAAAAGTTAGGTTGTTCTGATCCGTCAGAAGGAGTTTGATTTTGTTTAGAGTGGAAATATTTATCTGTATAAACACCTTGACTATCAAATTTGTTTAAACGAGATAAAGCTGCAGTTCTTTCGTTTTCCTCTAATCCTTCAACTTGTTCTTCAGAATAATTCATATCAGGAACATCAGTATTAGGTAATTTATTAGTAAAGGATTCATTTACGTTGTCGTCTTTTTTTTGATTAGAAACAACATATAATAATCCTAATGCAACACCTGGTATCGCTAATTCCATTTATATAATATAATATTATAATAACATATTATAAATTTGTGGTTTTAATGAAATTTGGAACTAATACATTCTTTTTCATTTCCAGCAACACAATAACTAGGTCCAGTTAAGTAGTAATTATTTGTGCTTCCAACAACGGGTATTTTGGGTGTATGATTATCTTTTTCTAAAAGACGGGTTTGGATATTATGGTCAAAATTTCTTTCTAAATCATTTTGAGGATTGACATAAGGTGTTTCCCATCTATTTCTTTCTAAATCTCTGTAACCCCATGCAGGATGAGAAGATCTACTTTCTTCTGTAATAGGTGTTTGATTTCTATAAGAATTAGAAGAAGAACCGGTAGCGTGTTGTTTGTAATCATTTCCGTTAATTAAATCTCTATTCGCAGTTCTTGTTAACCCTTGTAAATCACTTTCTAAATTAACAGTGTTAGTATGTAAATTAGCACCCCAACTTTGTAAGCGTAAATGGGGGTCTTCCATAAAAGGTAAGTCCATACCTTGTCCGGGTGTGTTTAGAAAATATCTACCTTGGAAACTGCTTTCTTCGGCTTGTTTTTTTATTCTGCTTGGGTCATCGTGAAATCTGGTAAACGACATAAGTTATATTATAAAAATATAATATTTGTTTCCTAAAAATATAAAAACCTATTGTTATTTAATTTTATAATGGGAGAACTTCCTAAAATATGTTTAAATATGATTGTAAAAAATGAAAGTAAGATAATAACTAGATTATTAGATTCAGTTTTAAAAATAATAGACTATTACGTTATTGTTGATACAGGTAGCACTGACAATACAGTAGAAGTGATTTCTAATTTTTTCAAAGATACACAAATCAAAGGGAAAATATTAACAAAGAAGTTTGAGAATTTTGAAAAAACAAGAAGTTATGCTTTGAAAAAATGTTTAACCGAACCAAATTCAGATTTTATATTGTTATTAGATGCAGATATGAAATTAGAATTTGGAGAAAACTTTGATCCAGTGAATTTAAAAAAACTATTAATATTCGATGCATACCATTTTTTACAAGGGAATGAAACTCTAATGTATAAAAATATACGATTGGTTAGGAATTCTTTACACTTTTTTTATAAAGGGGTTACACACGAATATGTAACATCACATAGTAAATTTACAAAAGGAACAATTGATAAAGAACTATTATTTATTAATGATATTGGTGATGGCGGTTCAAAGGATGATAAGTATACAAGAGACATTGAGTTATTAGAAAAGTCATTAGTGAATGACCCTAACAATAGTCGAGATAAGTTTTATTTGGCAAATAGTTATAAAGATAACAAGCAATATGAAAAAGCAATAAAGTGTTATGATAAATGTATTGCAGGTAATGGTTGGGATCAGGAAATATGGTGTAGCAAATATTATAAGGGCAAATGTTATAAGGAATTAGGACGTTATGGAGAAGCACTAGAGAGTTGGTTATTAGCAGTGCAATATATGCCAAAACGGTTAGAGCCTTTGTATGAAATAATAACGCATTATCGAAATTCAGGAAATTATTTATTAGCCTATCATTTTTATAAAATAGCGTTGGAACATAAAAATAGAATAGAAAATGAGAATGACGAGTTATTTTTGGTAAAAGACGTTTATAACTATAAATTAGATTATGAAATTACGATAGTCGCATATTATTTGGGTTTAGATAAGTTTTCAATCAATAATGTTTGTATGAATTTATTAAATAAGGAAATTCCCGGCAATATACATGGAAGCATATTGTCAAATTATAAATTTTATGGGGTGAATTTAAGTGATTATAAATGTAAAAGTAAACTGCAAACACAATTGTTAGATATTGTAGGCAGAGGAATAAATATGAAACACAATCATGAATATCATGCATCAACTCCGTCTGTATGTTTTTATCAAGATAAATTGATATGTTTAGTACGATATGTGAATTATTATTTGGATGAAAATGGACACTATAAGTCAAAAAATGAAAACGGAAAATATATTGATATGGAAGGGATTGTGACAAGAAATATGTGTGGTGTATTTTCTATAAAAAATAATGAGTTAGAATTAGAAAAGGAATTCGAAGTGAAATATGATACAACTTATGATACGTTTTATAAAGGCACCGAAGATATGAGATTAATAAATATTAACAACAAAGAAATATATTTTACCGGAAATAAGATTACAAAATATCCTGATTTGAACATTCATATTGAATATGGAAAATTAAATATAGAAAAAGAAACAACCGAATCTTGTTTATTAAACATAGAAAACAAGTCAAAAATAGAAAAAAATTGGGTGGTGTTCTCAAAAGAAGGAAAACAAAACATCGTGTATAATTGGTTTCCAATGACAATATGTAGTTTTGACGAAACTTTATTTGATGGACAATTGCAAAAACACAACGTTTCTATTGAAAGAAAAATACCAATGCCAACTATATTTAAATCTGTTCGTGGTTCAACTAATGGAATAACAATAGGTAATGAAATATGGTTTATTACACATTGTGTGAGTTATGAAACTATGCGATATTATTATCATATGTTTGTTGTATTAGATAAAGATACTTTGGAATTAAAAAGGTATACGCAGTTATGTTCTTTTAATAAGAATAGAATTGAATATACTTTAGGTTTTGAGTATTTGGAAAAGGAAGATAAATTTTTGATAGGATATAGTAATCATGATAGTAACCCAGAATATATATGCATAAAAAAAGTAATAATAGAAGAGTTAATGTATGATAATACAAAGTCTTAATCATATGAATCGTCATCTTGTTTTTTCTCAATAGAAATTATTTTTGCATTTCTACAATTTTCTCCAAATGTTCTACGATGCCACTGAGTGATACCATAAGCACAAATACCTTCTCGATGTTGTTTTGTGCCATATCCAACATTTTTAGCTAATCCATATAATTCATTCAGTTGTGGGTATTCTTCACACAGTTCAAGAATATATGCATCACGTGCAGTTTTTGCAAGAATACTAGCTGCGGCTATACCCATATATTTAGCATCTCCTTGTTCAACTGTTACGTGATTCATAGTTTCAATAGATTCTGTATTTTGATCAAAGCACATATATGGTGTAAAATAATTTCCATCAACAATGGCTTGAAAGTCGTGCATAGAAGAATTATTATCAATATTTTCAGTTACTTTTGTAGTAATAGTTTTAATACATTGATGCATACCATACATAACAGACTTTAAAATATTAATTTTATCAATAGTATCTGCTTCAACATATTCAATATGGTAAGCAAGAGCGTTTTTTTTAATATATTCTGCTACTTCGTTAATTTTCTTTTTTGAAGAAAATTTTTTACTATCTTTTATGTTTGTTCCATCAAACAAGGTAGGTTCTTTAGGTAAAATAACGGAAGCAACATATACTCTACCAAATAAACAACCTCTACCTGCCTCATCAATACTAATTTCATACTTGTTTTCATCATTATAAAACCTTTCGAGCATTTTAAATATTATATGTCAACAATATTTAAAATATAACAAATCAATTTTATTTATAAGATTTTGAAACATATATTTTCAACATATACTATATATCCTTTAAATGAAATTGAAAATTACGCCATTAATAATAATTTTAGTAATACTTATAGTATTGGTAATATTTGCTATGATTTGTCAAATGCCTTTTATGCAAGAAGGGTTTGTAACATTTAAACAGACCGAACCAGAAGGCTCCCGTCAAATAATTCCACAATATAGCACAAGCGAAAGACCTTATAAATTATATGACAGCCTTTATTTCGACAATTTAAACGGTAATTTGATAGAAGTAGATGCTGATGCTTATAGCAGTGGAAATGTAGATATGACTGGAAATACGATAACAAGTATAAGCGTATTACCAAGAACAAGTAATGATGTGTATACATATGAAATTACTTCCACAAATCAAAAACTTCCTACTCAATCAGATACATTAAACTCTTCTTACAAGTCTATGATTTACAGAAGCGAAAGCGATACAACCGATAAATACACTGTATTTTATATGCCTTGGGGCAAAAAAACGTTTTTGCACATAATTAATACAACTCCTGAACCCCATTTAAATGAGTCCTTTTACTTATTTAGCGATACATCGGTGGTATATAGTAAGGATTTAAATAGCACTCCATTGGAAGCTTCTAGTTATATTCAAGATGTAGATTCTGATAATAACTATGAAGTAGTTGTATCTAATTATAATAGTGCAAGAAAGGTATATCAAGTATCCAAATATGTAAAGTATGATATGAAGAATGGAAATTTATTGGTAACAAGTAATCAAAATAATTCTATTGAATTATACAAGAGAAATAATGAAAATAAAATTTCTATAAATGTATCTTCGAGCACTGATGAACGAACATTTGGAAATGATGAGAATTATACCAGTGTAGATTTCAGTGTAAGATTAATAAAGGACGATAGTGGTGCAAATACTGTATTGTTCGTATGCCAAGGGTTTGATAGTTTAGTAGCAGTTATTGGAAAAGATTATCAAAATAATGTAGTATTAAAGACAGTAAAACGTTTTAATCCTAATGGCGTAGATACAGGAGACGGTGCCGGATCTAGCAGAACATTTAGAAATGTAGGAGGACAAGAAAATGGATTCCAAGAATTTTTAAATCAATATTTATCAAACATGAATGATGAATTAGATAATACAGATATTCGCGATGTATTAGGTTCTTTACAACAAAACAGCAATAGTTCTGGAAATGAACAAGCATTAAATTTGGATAATTATATATTGAAAACACAAGTAGTTCCTCCTGTATGTCCTGCCTGTCCTGCTTGTCCTTCTGGCGGGTGTAATGCTGATAAGTCTATGTGCTCAAACTGTGGAGGAAACGGTGGTTCTGGAACATTAACTAATAAGGGAGATACAACAGCGTCTGGAGATGCAGTTTCACAAAATAAAGAAAAATCCGTAACAGATACAGTTGGAAGTGCAGCAACAAATACAGTAGGTGCGGTAGGTGATGTAGCATCCGGTGCAGTAGGAACTGTAGG
>MDTG01150580.1_pt1 | contig 14258 bp, 18 predicted proteins | sample 811421 | NCBI WGS metagenome assembly MDTG01 (sample SAMN05326645, study PRJNA326480) | marine metagenome | isolation source: seawater | place: Pacific Ocean: South East | collected 2011
ATGCAGATGTTTTTGATAATGAAGCATCGCACAACACAGGCGGAATTTTAATCTTTGATTTGCCTGATTTGCCTCAACAAGGCGGACATCATATTAGAGTTTTTAATAATAAATCTGTAAACAATGATACTGATAACTTTGCACCAGAAGGCAATATCGTTGGAGAAGTTCCACGAGGCACTGGAATTATAATTATGGCAAATTCAAATGTTGAAGTTTTCAATAATGAAATGAGTGGAAATGGTACAGTGAATCTATCCATTGTTTCTTATTCTGACGAAACAGACGACCCAAATTATTATCCACATCCTAGAAAGATCCAAGTACATAATAACATTTATGGAGAAGTTGGATTTGATCCTGATTTAGAAACTGGCGATCTTGCAAAAGCTTTATATGATATGTCAGATGGCAATATGCCAGATATTTTTTGGGATGGTGTTTTGCCAATCTCAGAAATAATTTTTGGCCAACCTGCGAAAGACAAATTAATAATAGATGAAACAAGTGATGTAAGCTTTTTAACAGTTAGTCCAATCAAGTACCTTTTAGGTTTTTCGAATCCAATAAAAACTGATATCAGTGAATTTTCAGGAAAAATTTCACCTTTAACGTCGGTTGAAATCCAAAGCAATTAAATGAAAAAAAAGATATTTTTTATATCTATATTCTTTTGTATAAATCTTTTAAATGCCCATGTTAATGAGGAATTAATAACAACAAATAAATTTCCAGAGAAGCTATCAGAATTTAAGTTTTTTGTTGATTCCTCCGCACAAGTGCCCAACAACGGGGTTGTTCCATATGAATTAATATCGACACTTTTTTCAGATTACTCAAAAAAACAAAGATGGGTATATGTTCCAGGTGGGGAAAAAGCTGTTTATAGAGAAAATGAGGTATTTAATTTTCCGGTTGGATCTGCGCTAATTAAAACTTTTTATTATGATGTAGATGAAAGACATACTCAGCTAGGAAAGCAGCTTTTAGAAACAAGACTATTACTAAGAAAAAATGACGGGTGGCATGCCGTTTCGTATGCTTGGAATGATGAGCAAAATGAGGCTTTTAAGAAAGTAGCTGGAAAGACAATAAACGTATCTTGGATAAACAATGATGGATTAGAGAGAGATGTTCGGTATCGTGTCCCAAATGTAAATCAATGCAAAGAATGTCATGTTGCTGATGACAAGGTAGAACCCATTGGACCAAAAGCTAGAAATATAAATAAAGTGTTGACTTATGAAGAGGGAGAATTCAACCAGCTGAGTTATTGGATGAACAAACAGATAATAGATCAATATCCAGTTGAAATTACCTCGCCAGTGGATTGGAATGATGAAACTCACTCAATAAATGACAGAGCAAGATCCTATCTTGATATCAATTGCGGTCATTGTCACTCTCCATCAGGAAATGCAAACTCTACAGGTCTTTATTTAAACCTCAATGAAACAAGAAATACTAATCTAGGTATATATAAAAAGCCTGTAGCAACCGGAAGGGGAAGCGGAGGATTGAAGTACTCAATCGTTCCAGGAAAACCAAACGAATCAATTTTACTCCATAGAATGCAATCTTTAGATCTTGGTGTCATGATGCCTGAATCTGGAAGAACTCTGTCACATACTGAAGCAGTTAAGATGGTTAGATCTTGGATTATATCAATGGAAAACTAATTTAAATCAATTGAAAAATATTAAAATATTATTATTTTTAGCATTTCTTATTTCAGCTTGTGAGGAGCCAGTTAAAAAAAATAAATATACTAATCCAATTCAAATCAAAAATTTTGAGTTACTTAAAAATCCAATTATCCTCAATGAGGATGAGTTTTTAATGTTAAGGAAAAAAATTATCTATTTAAACAATATTAAAAGAATAAAAGAAAATGAAATTCTTTTCGAATTTGATATTAATAAAATTCCAGAGTACATAGATTGTGGCTTTATGAATAATGAGGTTTATGTAAATTATATCGAAAGAATATTTGGTTCATCGCTTTCTGCAAATTTAAAATTTGAAAAAAGTAAAAAAAACAAAGAATTTATTTTTAAAAACATAATTGTTTTATACACCTTTCGATCCTCAGAAACTGGCACCAGATGGAGGTTTCAAACCAATAAACCAAAAGAACTTTTAGTAGGAAATCCTGTTTATGATGATAACCCATATAGAACCTGTGCTTCAAAAAATAAACTGGAAAAGAAAATCTTTGATATATTGTATGAATTAAAAAATTAAATAACTATTTCAATAATGACCACAGTTAAAAAAATAAATTTGATGAATAAATTTAAGAAATTCTCGGATCAATGGTCTCCAAAAGTGATAGCTCAGATGAATGATTATGAATTTAAGTTAGTAAAAATTAAAGATGATTTTATTTGGCATAAGCATGATGATACTGATGAGGTATTTATTGTAATCGATGGCGAGATTTTTATTGAATTCAATAGTGAAACTATTAATTTAAAAAAAGGAGAAATGATAGTGGTACCAAAGGGAATTAAGCACAAACCATATTCACATAAAGAGGCCAAAATTATGTTGATTGAACCGAGAGGGGTTTTAAATACAGGTGATAAGAAAGACAAATTAACTGCAGAAAATGATCAATGGATTTAAAATAAATATATGAGTAAATATCTACTAGGAGCGCTATTAATTACCATAATTGGTGCAATTGTTTATGGACCAAACTTATTGAGATTATATAAATTGGCAAATCTTTACGATGAGAAATCAATAGCAAAAAACTTCATCAATATGTCAGATATGTTTCCATCATCTCCACCTATTTCAAAATCAGAACAGCCATTTATTTTTGAAGAAAATGAACTTCAGTTACCTGAAAGCTATTTTTTTGAAGGGGAAGATAAAAATTTGATGAAAGGGCTAGATCATTTTCATACAGATGGCCTAATTATTATAAATAAGGGCAAGATCGTTTATGAAAGATATTGGAACAAAAATAATGTCAATAGCAAACATATTTCTTTTTCTGTTGCCAAGTCATATCTATCTGCTCTTATAGGTATAGCTATAAATGATGGGCTAATTGAAAGCATTGAGGATGATGCAACAAAATATTTAACGGATTTTGTAGGAACAGGGTATGAAGGAGTCACTATAAAAAATCTTTTACAAATGTCATCAGGTATTTCATTTAATGAAGATTATGCAGATCCAAAATCCGACATTAATAGATTCGGCAGAGAGGTTGCAAGAGGGACATCTTTTAGAGATTTTGCAAAAACACTAAAGAATGAAAGGCCACAAGGAACCTATAATCATTATGTAAGTATTGATACTCAAGTTTTAGCTATGATTCTTGAGTCTGTTACAAACATGCCTGTCAGAGACTATTTACATAGTAAAATATGGAGCAAAATTGGAACTGAGAGCGATGCTTATTATGTAACAGATAGTCTAGGCGTGGACATGGCGCTTGGAGGACTAAACGCAACATTAAGAGATTATGCAAAATTTGGCGAGCTTTACTTAAAAAAAGGTAAATGGGAAGGTGAACAAATTGTTCCTGAGCAATGGGTTCTTGATTCAGTAACTCCAGATGCTCCACATTTGATGCCAAATTCTGGGGAGCTTTCATCAAATGATTGGGGGTATGGATATCAGTGGTGGATACCTGGAAACCCATTAACTGATTTCACTGCTCACGGAATATTTAATCAATTTATATATGTGGATCCCGAGTCACAAACAGTTATTGCAAAGACATCATCGAACCATAGATTTAGATCTGAAAGGGAATATTCAAAAGCAGCTCATATTGCTATTTTTCGATCTATTACTAAATCTTTTAAAGAAAAATAAAACAAATTTGTTTGTATAAATATCGAATCTTTTCTAGAATTAAATCTAATCAATAATATTTTTAAATTGAGAGGAGAAAATATAAATGAAAAAGTTACATGCAGTTTTGGCTATCTTACTATCAACTTCAATCTATGCAGGTCATCATGAAAAAGGCGGGATGCATGGTAATTCTGATGAATGGCAAATTGAAGCATATACAAGTGCAGCACCTTCATTCATTGGAGATTTTGCAACGGTCATTGGGGATAATGGTAAAGTTCTGAGAGAAGGTTCAAATGGATGGACTTGTAGGAATTTAGTTCCAATGCCTAAAAATGGATTTCCAGATGCGCATTCAAGCGCTGCAGCATGTTCAGATGCCAATGCTGTTGCATGGGTTGAGGCATACATTGCTGATAAAACTCCTGAATTAGAAAGTGACGGTTGGATATGGATGAAACATGGAGATCTTGGAGTTGATAACTTTAAACCATATACAGATGGTCAAAAGGATGCAGGCCATAAGCACTATATAGAATCAGGTTCCCACATGATGTTAATGCCAAAAGATCCATCATCCTTAGATGGACAGACAACTGACTATACAACTGGCGCACCTTATGTAATGTTTAAGGGCACAAAATTTGTACATTTAATGATACCTCTTGATGGTTATTACGACTATCAAATGGAGGCTGCACCTAAGTAGAGTTAATCCAATGGAAGAAATTAAAGTTTATATGATAGCCAATCTTCAGATTCATGACTCCAAGCGATATAGACAATATGAAAAAGGCTTCTTCCCATTGTTAAAAAAACATAATGGCAAATTCATAACATTCGATGACAATATCAAACATATTGAAGGTGAAAACCCTATGCAAGGAAGAGTTATACTTTTTAGTTTCCCATCTGCTAAAAATGCAGATGATTGGTTCAAAGACCCGGAATATCAATCTCTTTCAGAACATAGAAGAGCTGGAGCCATAACTACATTAACCAGAGTAAATGGAATGCCTCCAAGGAAATAAAGAATGAAAGAATATAATAATTTTAAAGATTTCTATCCATACTATTTGTCAGAACATGAAGATAAGCATACAAAACTTTTTCATTTTATCGGAACGAGCGTAGGATTTTTCTTTTTAATAAAATTTTTTATAACAATTAATCCAATGTTTCTTTTATTTGCTATATTTTCTGGTTATGCATTTGCATGGGTAAGTCATTTCTTCATTGAAAAAAATAAACCAGCCACATTTAAATATCCCTTATATAGCTTTATAGCTGACCATAAAATGTATTTTGAAATCTTATCTGGTAAGCATAAGATTTTTTAGAAATATATCTCATTAACTAGTAAAATAGTAGCCAGCGATACAAGGAGAATCGATGTTTGGGGGAATTACTTATTTAGGATGGTTTCATACTATTCTTGGTACATTAGCAATATTTGCAGGAATCTTTTTGATATTAAGAGATAGAAAAATCGAAATTAAAAATAACTTTGCAAAGTTTTATTTAATTAGCACCGTTGTAACCTCCATCTCTTCGTTATTTATATATAATGCAACTGGAAGTTTTAATACAGCCCATATGCTATCTATTCTAACAACGCTAGTAATTTTTTTTGCAGTTTTACTTCACTATAAAAATTTTTTTGGGTTTCTTAATCTTTATTTAAAAGAACTTGCTCTGACGTCAACAGTTTTCTTTAGTTTGCTTCCAACAACTGCTGAATTTCTGCAAAGACTCCCTCCAAGAAATCCTTTTGTCGAATCAATAGAAGATCCGTTAGTTATGAAGTTTTACATATTCTATGTTGTGATTTTTGCAATTATAGCTATTTATCAAGTTTTTATTATTTATAAGGAAGATGTTTATGCAAGATAAAAAATACGAAGCAATGATTGAGAGTTCTCAAGAAGTTTATAGAAAATGGAGATCACTTCCTGCGCCTCAAAGAGGTGAATATATTAGAAAATTTGGTGATGAACTTAGAGTTAGGAAAGATCTTTTAGCAAAAACAATCACAATAGAAGCCAGAAAAATTATGACTGAATCTTTAGGTGAAGTTCAAGAAGCAATAGATATGTGTGATTTCGCAGTTGGACTTAGCAGACAACTATATGGATTAACCATGCCAAGCGAAAGACCGAATCATAGATTGCAAGAAATCTGGCATCCTTTAGGAATTGTCGGCTGTATCACGGCTTTCAATTTTCCAATGGCTGTATTTGCATGGAATTTTTGCCTTGCCTCTGTTTGTGGTAATAGCATTATTTGGAAACCAAGCCCACATTCTAATAAGTGTGCAAATGACATTAAGGACGCTTGGGATGCAGTGAGTGGCGAGTTCTCTGATCTTATTTTAATTTTAGAAGGATCGAAAGAAGAAGCAGTCAAACTATGTGAGGACAAAAGTGTTTCATTGATATCTGCTACTGGAAGCACTCAAATGGGTAAAGAGTTGGCGCCAATTGTTTCTTCAAGGCTAGGCAAGCTTTTGCTTGAGCTTGGTGGCAACAACGCAGCAATTGTATGTCCGTCAGCTGATTTAGAATTAACTATCAAAGGAATTGCTTTTTCAGCATGTGGAACAGCCGGTCAAAGATGTACGACTTTAAGAAGGCTATTTATCCATAACTCAATTAAGGAAGACTTTATTCAAAGGCTAAAAAAGTGTTATGAAGATCTAAACATAGGCTGTCCCTCAAAACCGGACACTCAAGTAGGTCCATTAATATCAAAAGATAGTTTTGATAAAATGCAAAAAGTTTTGGATTCCTTAAAAAATAAAGGTATCAATGTCATTGGCGGTGAAAGATTGGATATAGAGGATGAGAAAGAATATTATGTTCAACCAGCAATCGTAGTGCTTGATGAGGTTGAGGAAGAAATGTTGGAAGAAACTTTTGCTCCAATTATTTATATTAAAACCTTTGAAAGCTTAGCTGAAGCAATCAATATGCAAAATAATGTAAGTCAAGGTTTGAGTAGCTCTATTTTCACAAATGACATGCGAGAATCTGAATTATTTCTTAGCGAAAGAGGCAGCGATTGTGGCATAGCGAATGTAAATATTGGAACAAGCGGTGCAGAAATCGGCGGAGCATTTGGTGGAGAAAAGGATACTGGTGGAGGAAGAGAATCTGGCTCAGATGCATGGAAAAATTATATGAGAAGAATGACGGCAACTATAAATTATGGAGATGATTTACCATTAGCTCAAGGAGTTGAATTTGATGAAAAATAAAATAGCAATTATTGGTAAAGGCAACATAGGCTGGGCTATAAATAAATTGTTAAAAGATGATTACGAAATTCATCAAAGAGATATTATTGACGGCTTTGATGCAAGCGATATCAAACAGGTAGAAGAATTTCTTAATGGTATGGATGCTGTAATATCAGCTGGGCCGTTTGCAGTAAATAAAACTGTGGCTAAAGTAGCTGCTGAAAAAAGCATTGGGTATTTTGATCTTACTGAAGACGTGCCCACTACGGAGTTTGTAAAAACACTAAATTCAGAGAGTATTTTGATGCCTCAATGCGGGCTTGCTCCGGGAGCAATAAATATATGTGCAGCAAGCATGATGAAAGATTTTGATAAAGTTAATGAGGTCATGATGCGTGTAGGAGCTTTGCCAAGATACACCACAAATGAAATGAGCTATTACCTTAGTTGGTCAACAAATGGCCTAATTAATGAATATTGCAATGAAGCAGATGCTATTTATGAAGGCAGACGCATAAAAGCAATGCCCCTTGAAGGCGCTGAAACGCTAATGATTGAAGGCGAAAGTTTTGAAGCATTCAACACAAGTGGAGGTTGCGCGACAATGTGTGAAACATTTGAAAAAAAGGTTGAAACACTCTCATATAAAACAATCAGATATCCAGGACATTTGAAACACATGAAATTTCTTTTTAACGATCTTCATCTTAAAAAAAATAAGGAAGTGCTTGAAAAGTTATTTGATAAAGAAGTTCCGCGAACAACAAATGATGTCATAATTTTTTTCGTAAAAGTAATTGGAGTAATTGATGACGTTCTTCAAGAAAAAACATATCTTAAAAAAATCTATGGATATGAAAAGTTTAGTGCAATCCAAGCCACAACAGCATCTGGAGTTTGTAGCGCCCTTAAAATGTATCTTGATAATAAAATTCCTTCAAAAGGGTTTATAAGACAAGAATCAATTGATTGGGATGAATTTACTAATAACAAATTTGGTAAGATATACTTATAAGACTATAATTCGAAAAGCTGAGCCAATAATTATTTTTAAGCAATGAATTTAAAAAAAAATATATTTCTATCGTTAATAATCTTGTCTTTTAGTGGGTGTGCAGTCTTTACAGATGAATATGGTCAAAATCAGAAAAAAATTCTAGCTTATCTATTAGAAGACTTGCCACTACCCGATGATGCAAAAATAATCAGAGAACCAACTGAGCTTTTGGTAAGAGGAGAGTCTGTATCAGGAAGAATAAGCCTTACTTCTGGTTATAGTCCAGCAGAAAATCTTATGTTTTTTAATGATGAAGCTGTTCGTGCTGGATGGAAACTCATGTCTTCAAAAGTGAGTGATCAAATAACATTGGTTTACTCAAAGTCTGGGAGGTTTGCAACAGTATATATTGAACCACGTTCATCTTTTTCAGGTTTTATTGTTGGTGATAAGGCTAGTACAATTGATATTTCTATTGTACATCCAGACAATGTTCCAATTAGAAGTAATGATTCTATTAATTTAGAAGATCTATAAAAAATTTTTAAAAATGACTGAACTAAACATTTTAAGTACATCACATTTAATTATCACTACCTTATGTTTCTTAGTAATAATTTTTTTACCAAGGTTATTCGTTAATAGTCCTGAAGAAGCAAAAAAAGCTTTGATGTATTCAATAATATTTTTAATTTGTGTAAACCAAGGAATGGATTTATATCGAGAGGGCTACTTAGATCAATGGAAATTAGGATTACCCTTACATTTATGTGACTTTACATCTATTTCGGTAATATTGTATTTTTTAACAAAAAGAAGAGAGTTTTTTATATTTTCTTTCTTTTTTGGCATTGCAGGAGGAGGAATGTCACTACTAACTCCTGATACTATTTATGGGTTTCCATATGTGGGATATATTCAGAATCAGATAGGTCATGCCATGATACTGCTAGGAGTATCCTATGGAATTATTCTTGATGGACAAAGACCATACTTTAAAGATGTTCACAAAGTTTTGATTTTCACCACATTCCTTTTAATAGTAATGTATTTGGTAAATTATCTACTTGGAGCCCCAGCTAATTACTGGTTTATAATGGAGAAACCAATTGGAAATAATGTTACTAACTTTATGAGACCTGCACCATTTCATATGATAGACATTTATATACTTGCTGTGGCTATTTGTTATTTAATGTATCTTCCATACTTTTTTAAAGATAGAGTATCAAAGTCGTAAAAATGCCAAGTGTCTCTAATAAACAAATCCCAATAAGCTTTCGAGCTAATAGACCAGTTTTCTTTCAATGGTTAGGGAGATCACTTTTGACTATTTTAGGATGGAAGGTTCTCGGTAAAGTAGTTTCCGATGATAATAAAAGTAACATTGTTGCAATTGCTGCGCCTCATACCTCGAATTGGGATGGCGTTCTTGGAGTGGCTGCTATAGTTGGCTTAGATGTAAAAGTTAACTTTATAGGAAAGCATACTGTTTTTAAATCTTTGCTTGGAACCTTTTTGAAGTATCTCGGGGGAATACCAGTAAACAGACAACATCCCGGCGGGGTGATTAAAGCTGTCGCTGAAAAAATGAAAGATATTAATTGCTCTCTTCTTGGTCTTGCACCTGAAGGAACTAGATCTAAAGTCAAGAATTGGAAAACTGGTTTTTTAAGAATAGCTGAAGAAATAAATGCCAAGATTATTTTGGTTTCATGGGATTTTAAGAAAAAAGAAATTTTACTAGGGAAGTTCTTTACACCATCAGGTGACTATAAAAAAGATATAGAATTTTTAAAAAATTACTACAAATCCTTTACGCCTAAAATTCCAGAAAACTTTTAATTATTTTTTGAACTTAGAATCATTTTATCAATCATTTCTTCAACAATAAAAAGTGGTGGATTTCCATGATCCAAGACAGCAGAATGAAAGTCTTTTATGTTAAATTCATTGCCTAGCTCTTTCATAGCTTTTTCTCTAAGCTCGAGAATTTTTATCATACCAACTTTATAACTCAGAGCTTGACCCGGCCAAACAATATATCTTTCAATCTCAACTCTTACTTCAGTATCTGACATTCCAGTCTTAGATTTCATATAATTCATGGCTTTTTCTCTATTCCATCTTTTGTAATGCATACCTGTATCAACAACCAATCTTACGGCCCTAAATAGCTCACTCTGAAGAATTCCAAGCTCATCATATGGATCTTTTGCCAGACCAGCTTCTAATGCTAATTGTTCTGAATACAAAGCCCAGCCTTCCGCAAATGCAGATGTATAGTATCCAAATCTTCTATAAATCGTTAAATCATCATTTTCTAATGAGTGTGCAATTTGATGATGATGCCCAGGCGTTGCTTCGTGATAAGCGAGAGTTCTCATGCTATATGTAGGCGTCTGCTTTATATCGTATAAATTTGCATAAAAAACTCCGGGACGACTTCCATCAAGTGCCGGAGATTGATAGTACCCACCAGCAGCATTTTTCTCTGAGTATTCAGGGACCGCTTTTACAATTACTCCAGCTTTTGGCATTGTATGAAAATAATCAATCATCACATCATATGCCTCTTCAACCATTTCTGTATAATCGTTTACGACTATATCTTTTCTGTCAGGGGTGTCAGCATATAAGAAATCTGGATTTTCATTTAGATCATTCATTAATTGACCCACCGTTTTGGAGTCTTCATAGCCCAAGCCAACTAAAATTTCTTTCATCTTTTCCGATATTCTTTTCACTTCACTTAGTCCAATCTGATGTATTTCTTCAGCAGTAAAATCTGTAGTAGTGAAACTTTTTATCCTAAGATTGTAAAACTCATCCCCATTAGGCAGAGACCACACTCCATAATTTTCATTTGCATTTAACATAGTTCTTGTCATGAAATCTTTTAACATTCCATATGCTGGATTAACTTCATTATTGATCGCTTTTTTTAGTCTTAACTCTAAACTCTTTAACTCATCGGGGCTTAAGTTAATATCTTTTGCTTTTCTTAAAAGCTGAGTATATAAAGGGTGCTCACTAATTGGATAGCTAGTAAGTTCATTTATCTGATTAATAACGTTTTCATATACAAATAGGGGTGGGAAAATACCAGCCTCTGATTGTTTATTGAGCCCAATTAAATATCCTTCAAAAACTTCATCGATCATCTCTACTCTATCAATGTAACTATTTGCCTCATTAAAATTTCTAACTGGATGATTGTCAGTTATAAACTCAATAGTTTGAATATGAAAGCCACCAATTTGATTAAGAGGGTATGAATGATATGGGAAGTTTCTTAATTCATTTAAAATATTTTCATAATCAAATATTGCAATTTTTTTTGTGGTTTTTTGAATATCTGAAAGCCTATTATCATTGTAGGCATAAAGTGTTTTTATGATTTTTTCTGTTGCAACAATTTCATTTTGAACATCATCCTCTGATGCAACACTTAATCTTGAACTGTGATTAGTTATCCAGTTAAATTTATCAAATGCACCCAAATAAGTCATATATTCAGGAGAGCTTGTAAGCTCCATGGTTATTTCTTTTGTAAGGAAGTGATCAATGGAAAAAGGCTTCATGAAAAAGAGATTTACAAGATAAATGGATGATAGCGCAACACAAACCATGGCAAATTTACCAATAAAGTTAAGAATTTTTTTAATCATGATAAAATCTAATATTAATTAATTATATTATGTCAGAAAAATTAGCAACTCTTAAGATAGAAGATAAATTTTCAACTATTACCTTAGATGATGGAAAAGCGAATGTTTTTTCATCTCAAATGTCTAAAGACATAAACGATTGTTTAGACAAAGTACCAACTGAAAAAGGATGTCTGATATTAACTGGGCGTGAAGGTATGTTTTCAGCAGGCTTTGACTTGAAAACATTGCAAGGTGGTGACTCAAATGAGATCACAAAAATGACCCATGATGGATTTAAATTACTTGCAAGAATTTTTTCATTTCCAAGGCCTGTAATAGCAGCATGCTCTGGTCATGGAATTGCTCTTGGTACTTTCTTAATCTGTTGTTGTGATTATAGAATTGGAGTGAAAGGAGAGTTCTTTCTCGGCGCAAATGAAATGAGAACAAACATGGTAATTCCACCACCAATTTTAGAATTAGCAAGATTTAGAATAGAGAATTCATATAAATATAGATCAATTCTTGGAGGAGAGATGTTTAATCCAAGCGAAGCTGTAAAATGTGCATTATTGGATGAAGTAGTTGAGATGAAAGATTTAATGATTTCTGCCAGAGAAAAAGCAAATGATCTGTCTACTATGGGGCATCCAAGTTATTCACTTACCAAAGAACTCTTCATAGCGGAGCCCTTGAATAAGATAAATGCTTCTTTAAAAGACTTATATGAATAAAAAAAATCGAGCTTAGATCATAAAATACAATATTATTAATTTTACTGAGAATCTAAATGATAAATTCATTTATCGTCTCTATTCAATCAATCAAGATAATACTCCTGAAGTCGGCTATATAGAGTCAATAAAAAAATTTAAGAATCTTATTTTTTTGAGTGAGCTTAATTACTATGTCAAAAATCAAGATGAAATAATTGGATTTATAGTTTGTTTTAGAGAGAATTCAGAATATTCTTCAAAAAACTATAAATTTTTTAATCAACAATTTAAAAAATTTATTTACATTGATCGGGTTGCTATAAAAGAAAAATATAGAAGAAAGGGGATTGGCAAGAACATTTACTCAGCAGTAGAGGACTACGCTATTGCAAGAAACATTCCTATTTGTTGTGAGGTTAATACTGACCCTATGAATGTAATCTCAATCGAATTTCATATGAGCCTTGGATTTAAAAAAATTGGTGAATACGATTTTGATGATCACTCTGTCGCATATTTTTTGAAAAACAATTAATCCCGGATAATGTATTAATTAATATTTTTATTGAATATAATTCTGTATAAATTTAAGGAGTAAAAATGGCGATACCAAAACATATCAAAGATAAATTATCGATGCCAGTTATAGGTGCTCCACTTTTTTTGGTCTCTGGACCGGACCTAGTTATTGCACAATGCAAAGCTGGAATCATTGGATCTTTTCCAGCACTAAATGCTAGACCTCAACATGTTCTTGAAGAATGGATTATTAGAATAAAGACTGAGCTTGCTGATTATCAAGCAGAAAATCCAGATGCTAAAGTTGCTCCATTTGCAGTAAATCAGATATGTCATGGATCTAATGACAGATTAATGCAGGATATGGAAACATGTGTAAAACATGAAGTACCAATTATCATTACCTCATTAAGACCACCAGCAGAGATTGTAGAAGCCGCTCATAGTTACGGTGGTCTCGTTTTCCATGACGTAATAAGTGTAAGACATGCAAAAAAAGCTGCTGAGCAAGGAGTTGATGGATTGATATTGGTTTGCGCAGGTGCTGGCGGTCACGCTGGTGCACTATCACCTTTTGCCCTACTGCGTGAGGTAAAAGAATGGTTCGAAGGTACAGTGATATTATCGGGCTCAATTGGAGACGGTTATTCTGTTGCGTCTGCTCTAGCACTTGGTGCAGATTTTGCATATATGGGCACTAGATTTATTGCCACTCAAGAAGCTAATGCAGACCAAGAGTATAAAAAAATGCTTGAGGAAAGTGTTGCAGCAGATATAGTTTACTCTTCTCTATTTACGGGAGTTTTGGGCAATTATTTAAAACCCTCAATATCAAATGCTGGACTTGATCCGGATGACCTTCCCGATGCAGATAAAACGTCTATGAATTTTGGATCAGGAGGTAATACTGACTCTAAGGCATGGAAAGATATATGGGGTTCTGGACAAGGTATTGGTAGAATAGTTGACTCTCCTCCAGTACAAGATTTAGTTAATCGTTTAAATTTAGAATACCGAGAGGCATTGAAAGAACTAGAAGAGAAATCAAAAATATAGATTTTTTAATTATAAAACTATATTATTGATTTTAAATTACTATTATTTTTGTGGGGAATATGAATAGTTTAATTATTTTATTAATTGTAGTAACTTCGATGTTATCAATTGTGTTTTTAATTGTTTCTTCTGGAAGAGGTCTTGAGGGCACAAAGGGTATTACAAAAGAATATGTTACTGACAGCGGTATCAAAAGAACAGCAAGGCGAGATAGAGCCGATTTTATCGTTTAATTAGTGCCAGCTAAAAATTTCAGAAGC
>MDTG01038851.1_pt1 | contig 14257 bp, 8 predicted proteins | sample 811421 | NCBI WGS metagenome assembly MDTG01 (sample SAMN05326645, study PRJNA326480) | marine metagenome | isolation source: seawater | place: Pacific Ocean: South East | collected 2011
GCGAAAGAATTTAAGCTGATAAACGAACAAGGTTCCAATGATAGCTGGAATGACTAAATTGATAATCCACAAAGTAAAAGCAGCAGTCATTATACCAATCACGTTTTCAGAGAGAAAACCAAAGAAGTGTATAGCTACAGAGCCTCTTACACCTATTTCAGTTAAAGCAATTGTTGGTATCACAGACATACTCAAAAAGGTCAAAGCACTCATTGTCAAAGACTCAATAAATGTTACATCTATATTTACAAATCTTATAAGTAAATAAAATTGAAAGGAATATACCAAATAGCGAGATATACTAGCTAGTAAAACAATCAGTATTTCTGAGTTAGAATATTTAGAAAATACAGACCAATAATCTTCATATTTTTTCAAAAACTTCCATTTAGATAATACGATAGACAATTTTGAAATATTGAATAAAAGATAAAGCAAGGAAGATATAAGTAGTATACAAAACCCAAAGACTAGTACAGAATTGTCAAAAAAGCCAACAAATACTGGTGTCGAGAAATGTAATGTGAAGTACCATAAAGCTAATAATCCGAAAATAACTGTAGTAATAAGCTGAAAAAGGTTGCCAAAAATAGTTACCAATACAGCCTTTATTCGGTCGGCATTTTGTAAACAAAATACTCTTCCACCAAACTCCCCTATTCTGTTAGGTGTGAACATAGATACAGTAATTCCCAAAAAAACAGCTTTCAACGATAACCAGAAGCTTACTTTTTCTAGCTTAACAATCAAAAACTGCCATTTTAATGCATCTATCGCCCAATTCAAACCCATTAATAGTAAGACAAAAATTAAATCGGTGTAGCTGTCTTTATTAAGTATGTAAATAAATTGTTCCTTGATTTCTAAATAGCTCTCATTGGCAAACACCTTTTGGTATAAAAACCAAAAGGCTAAACCAACTACTAATAATTTAATTAATACACTGATTTTTTTGCTACTTTGCATATTCAACAATATTACGAAATTGAAAAATAAAACTGACCGAATAATTTTAGGTATTGACCCAGGCACAACAATTATGGGATATGGACTTATTCATATCAAAGGCAATCAAATGGAAATGCTTTCAATGGGCGTATTGCATTTATCAAAATTAGGAAGTCATGCAGATAAATTAAAGCGAATATTTGAACGTACTTTAGCACTGATTGACGAATACAATACTGATGAAATGGCCTTGGAAGCTCCTTTCTTTGGAAAGAATGTCCAATCAATGCTAAAATTAGGTCGAGCACAAGGTGTAGCTATGGCAGCTGGTTTGTATAGGAATATACCTATTTATGAATACGCTCCAAAAAAAATAAAGATGTCCATAACCGGAAAAGGGACAGCATCTAAAGAGCAAGTTGCTGCCATGCTTAAAAGTCTTCTTAAAATCAAAGAAATGCCAAAACACTTGGACGCATCAGATGGTTTAGCAGCGGCAGTATGCCATTACTTTCAAAATGATAAAATTAGTCAGACAAAATCCTATTCCAATTGGTCTTCATTTCTTAAAGACAATCCAGGACGTTTAAAGTAATACCTTTGTAGAAATTGATAAGGCTAATTCCTCAAATTCATCTTTAGTGAATGATAATTTTTCTCTTGAAAAATTAATATCCTCAACTCTATTAATAGGAACTAGGTGAATATGAGCATGAGCAACTTCTAATCCTATTACGGCAACACCTATACGCTCGCAGTTAATAACTTTCTTTTGGGCTATTGCAACTTTTTGAGCAAACTTCCAAAGATTAGAGTATTCTTCACTTTCCATATCAAAAATATAGTCAGTTTCATTCTTTGGAATGACTAGTGTGTGCCCTTTAGATAATGGAAATATATCCAAAAAGGCTAAAAAATTATCGTTCTCCGCAACTTTATAAGCTGGAATTTCACCACTAATAATTTTAGAAAATATAGTCGGCACTATCTTGAGATATCAATAATTTCAAACTTCATTAGACCCTTTGGCACTTGAATTTCGGCGATATCACCCACTTCTTTACCTAATAATCCCTTTGCAATTGGTGAGCTTATAGAAATCTTCTTAGTCTTTAAATTAGCCTCACTTTCAGGAACGATTTCATAAGTCATCGACATAGAGTTAACTACATTTTTAATAGTCACTTTTGACATGATAAGTACCTTTGAAGTGTCAATTTGAGATTCATCTAGAATTCTTGCTTTAGCAAATTCCGATTCCATTTTAGCAATTTTTGCTTCCAATAGTCCCTGAGCTTCTTTTGCAGCATCATATTCAGCATTTTCAGAAAGATCACCCTTGTCTCTTGCTTCTGAAATTTGACGAGCAATACTACTTCGTTCAGTAGTCTTTAAATGTTCTAATTCTTTTCGAAGTTTTTCTAATCCTTCCTCAGTATAATATACAATATCTGACATAATTATATGCATTAAAAAAAAGTCAAAAGAGAAGACCATTATAGCCTTCTCTTCTTACTAAATTATAAATTTTATTTTACTTATAAGTCTATGCGAACGCCTATGGAGTTTAATAAACCAAAGTGTTCTGATGGTCTAATTGAGTAATCAATACCAAATGTTGTTTCACCAGACAATGGTAATTCAACTGTAAAACCTGCTGTTGGACCTGTTAAGTCAACACTACCATCAGCTATTTCATTTTCATAAACGTAACCACCTCTTATCATTACTAGGTCTTTGTAAGAATATTCCAAGCCAACTCTGTATTGGTCATTCTTAAACGAATTAGAGGTAAAAGTACCTGCTGTTGTTAATCTATGTTTGTCAGGCAATAACTGTAAGTCATATGCTAAACCAATGTTTAATAATGAAGGCAATTCAAAAGCATCAGTACGGTGCTCAAGAGTCATTGTGTACTCATTGTCAGGAGCATTACCTCTAAAAGATATACCATCACCATCAAATACCATAGTCGGTCCTACATTTTTTAGAGCAATACCAAATTTAATATGGTCGCTATTACCAGTTACATATTGGATACCAGCATCTAATGCAATACCGCCAGCACTAACATCAGACGTTCCTTCAACAATAGATTTAAATACAAAACCACCGAAGATACTATTTGAGAATGCTTTGGAATAAGCAAGATTAATATTAGTTGCTGAGATAGAATATGTACCTAATCCGCCATCTGGTAATAATTCTGTAGTTCTAATAATATCCGCAATAGAAATAGATGTAATACCTAAAGCTAATACAGAAGTTTCATTCAATCGTTGAGAAAAACCAAATGAGTTAATTGGAATATCAGCTAACCATGATGTTCTGGAAAATATTAACTCCGTCTTTTCAGTAAATGCTAAACCAGCTACGTTACCGTAAAGTGATTCTAACCCTCTTACTGAAGCGATATTTGCACCTCCCCAACCAGAAGATCTAGCCCAAGGATTAATTAACAACTGACTTGCACCTGCAGAACCCACACGGTCTGGGTTACCAGCGGATATGTCTGTTGTTAAAAAACATGCAAATAGTATAATCCCAAAATGTTTAAGCGATTGTATCATTTTCATACAGTATAAATATTAAAAGGTGTCTAGGTCAATTGGACGTAAAACACCAAACCATTTTAAATTCTTTTCTTTACCTAAGCTAGGAACACTTACATTGATAATATATGCTCCACTTGAAATAGGTATACCTTTTTGATTTTTTAAATCCCAATCAATTGTTGCTGAGCCTTCACTATCTTTATTAAGTTTTTTAACTAATGAACCGTCTAAACTATAGATAGATATTACACATTGTTCAGGAAGATTAGTTAACCTTACTCTTGAGTCTAACTGCCCCCCATTTTCTACACCCTCATATGTGGAGTATGCATAGTATGGGTTTGGCACGACATTGATTAAATCCATTATAGAGTCTAATTGACTTTCCTCAGTCAAAATTGTTGGTGCAATACCAGTAGTTGAGAAACGGTAATTAGGGTAGTTTACTTTTTTGTAGCTCACTGACATTGTTACAGGAGTAGATTGAGTACCACCACTTACTTTGTCTACATAATAGATATCTCCAAGTGAACCGGCTTGTCTCCATTCATCATTTACTTTAACTGAGTCAGAAGCTGAAATCGATGTGATTTCGTAAGCATATAATTGATCATAATTACTCAAGTAGTCTTTTAACTGAGTAGACGATGTAGTAATTGTAATATTATCAGTGTTTTCAGTTTCATCTACATCGTTCATTTCTCTATACTCTCTTGATACATCAATATTAACAAATACATCTGATGACAATAGTTCGTAACCTTCGTTTAACAAAGGAACTGAAACCCACATCATTCCTTGGAAGAACTGGCGCTTAGTGTTTACATTTGTTGTAAGTGCTGTTTTTGCAGCTTCACATGCATCGTATTTAGTAGAATGAACATAAACGAAGTGCTTACCTCCAAGGAAGTAACTTCCGTTAGCCCAAGTTGGTACCTGAGTTTGTAATCTTGAACTAGGATTCCACTTCATATCGTTACCGTTATCAGATGATAACCAAGAATCCTCCGCAAACATAATGTTCAATCGCTCACCTGTTTCTTTATTAATAGCATATCCAGGGAACCATCCCATTCCTGTTCCTGTTCCGTCAGGAGTACCATCTTTGTCTACAGACTCAGCAGATCTAAGGTCTAACTTAGCAACACCACCCTCAGAATATAAAGGATCATCTTGTGATTCTAAGACTACACATCTCGACCACTTCGATTTGTCACTGGTGTAAACTATCTTCACACTTTGTAATGAACGTAATCTGTTTCCTGTTTGAGATATTGGATGATTATCGGTAAAAACAGATGTATTATCGTATCCTGGACCGTCTTTATAGTAAGATACTAATCTATATGGAGCCCACGTTCCATTAACAACATCTTCAAAAATACCGTCAGGATCACCTTCAATATCGTTAAATACATTAGTTCCAGCTGATGAAAAAGAACCAGAATGAATCCAGTTTCTACCCCATAGATAAGTGTTTGTAAGTGATGTTTCTCCATCTTCCTCATCAACATCACGAACACCCGTTAACCAAGGGTTGTATTCGTTAGCAAATTCAATAGACGAGCTAATAAGCCCATTATTATCTTCATAACTTGCTGTATTACTCTGATAATCCCAATCAGCTGGGTTTTTCTGTTCTATTTCTACAGAAAATCCAAAATTTGAGAATAATTGCTGGTTACCAAAGCTAATATTAGCATCGGCTACAAAACTTTCAGAAGTAGTAATATTTACCAACTCCCATTTAGAAACAGTTTCATCTAAAACTATGTGTCTAGGGTCAGATACCGAAGCATTATATACCTCACCATACATCTTTAAAGCGAAGTCAGATTGAGTTAAATAGCGAGGGTCAATGACTTTTAAGTCAACTGGTCCAAGATTCGCTTGATAAGTTGGCTCATCAGACATATGACTAGCCGAACTCATAATCTCATTTTCTGTTTCTTCAGTTAACTGTAATTCAAAACCTCCGTTACCTGCTCCATATACTTTAGTTAGCTCTATACCGTCACCAACTTCAGCATTCATAACTGAAGTAAAGGGTTTGTGCGGAATAGCTGAATATACCTTAATATTCTTACGACCAGCTTTATAGGGTCTTTGCTGACCATCCAAAAGTGCTGGAATGGTTGGATCGTAATCTTTATAATTGTTGTAACCATATGCAACACCCATATAATAATAGGTCTGGTTATTTACTAAATCTTTATTTCCAGTAGCAAACTGATCTTCAGTAATTTGAATAGAGTTTGTTATACCTAAATCAGAACCAGACACTTCTAGAGTTGGCACATTGGCACCAATAGAAACATCAAAATTATAGTTGACAAGGTTTTCTACTGAGTCTTTTATATCTGACTGGAAAACTAATCGTGCTAAATCAGGATTATCTAAGTCTGTTACACTAACAGAAGCTGAACTAAGCTGATATAATTGGTATCCTTGAAATCTGTAATATGGATCCCATGTTTCTCCAGCTGGAGAAATAATTAATGGATCAAGTTCTTTATAACTCTCTAGGAAGTTATTTGATGTTGGTCCATTAGATAAATTAAGTACTAACTCTCTATCAAGCTCAACAATATCGATATCTGGAGCATCAGGTCCATTTAATACTTTAAAGCAGTTATCAAAAAGTGCTTGTGCTTTGTCGTCAGCAAGTCTAATTAATTCAACTGATGCCAAATTATCACCGGCTGTGGCTCTTGCCCAAACAACACCCGTTGTAATTCTGTTTACAGCTCCTGGCTCAAGTGTAAAAGGTCCAGCAGATTGAACAAATCGTCTATCAGCAGGCTGATTACCCTCTGTTTTCTCAGTCCAACCATCAGGATCATCCCAAGAATCAGAAGTAATAAGTCCATCTGTACCCCATCCATAAGGGTCGGTATCACCAGGGAACATAAACTTAGCAGGTGTAGAACCATTTACACCGTCTCCACCATAGGTGATTTCAAGACCATTTTTCCATTTACCAATTAGGTAGTTGTAAATATGTTGTCCGTTTTCAGGATTACCTGTATTCGTAAAGTCATTGTTGTAATATACAAATCGTGACATGATAGCTTGCTCACCAGGTTCATCAATGATACTATCACGGTCATTATCTATACCGTCACCTATATCAGCTAAAGGACCCTGAAAGAAATCTACACCAATAGCTGGGGGCGTAGCACCGTAACCAGTAGCTCCCTCATCAACATCATCTCCATTGTAGCAGTATCCAAAACCACGAGCAACATCACAACCTACATAGTCATCATCGTATTTGCCCAAATCTGGATCAACCCACTGACCAAAATAAGCGTCTTTCAATTGGATGGTTGCACGGTTAATAATCTTATAGTTGTAAAAGGTCATATTATTGATTTCGTCATTAGTAGCAAAAGCAAAAGCTTGAGCACGAATTTCTAAACCAATAGGGTCTGCACCTGTTTCAGAGTGAATATTTCCTTTATCGTTAAATATCCAATATAGTGTTTGGTCACCATATATCAAGTCATCATTATTACAATCTAAGTTTCCTTCAATGTCATATTTTGGGTAATCGCCATCACTTGGATTATAATCTCCATCATCGTTGGCATCATAATAAGGAGCTAAAAATTGATAGTCGCCATTCACACCATTTCCAGGCCAGTTCAGAATTGATAAAGGAATGGAATAGTCAGGATAAGCATCATTATCGTTAAACCAGGCAATAAACTCATCCACTTCTTGTCTTGTTACAACAAAGTGCTTATCGTATTCATTACAAGTTTCTGCATCAATTTCACCAGAAGGATCAAGAGGTCCAGTCCAGAAATCATTACCTGTTTGACGGTAAGTCATAGCAGCTGCCTTCAACTGTTCACCTGCATCAATACCTGCAATCCAAAGTGCGCCAGCAAACATTGAATGTTTATTACTGTTTTTTGGAATCTCATACCTTGCATCACTTAGATTCCACCACATATCAGCGGCACCCATGATGGTTGTACGAACATTGTTAATGTTCAAGTCTGTCTTGGCTTGAGAAGGCGTACAATCTGCAGCAACTCTGGCCAAACTTGTCTGTGAGTTAGAGGTATTGGTGTTTCCTACATTTTCTTTCGCAAGCAATGTCAATGAAGAGATACTTGCTAAAACTATTAATGCTATCTTATTCATGTCTATTATTTTTTAGACTAAAAGTTAATTTCTATTCCTAATCTTGCTAATCTTGGTAAGCTATAATTAGAAGGGTTATTGATTTTAATTCTATACATATCTGTAAACGATTGAGGATCGTTCTGAGCCTGAATGTCTGTTTGAGCAGCAGCATCTGATAAATAACCATCATCATCTGGGTTACCTGTTGCGCGGTATACAGATCTTATATTTTTAGTGTTGAGTAGATTTTGAACTTGGAGGTAAACATTAAATCCTAAAGTTCTTTTATTGTCTAACTGACCAACATCTAAAGTAAATCGTTTGTTGATTTTGGTATTAATTCTAACAGTCCATGGTAATCTTGAACCATTAAGACTCCCTTCTAAGGTTGAACGATCATTAATACCAAAAGCACCCTCTTGAGTTATGTTAGACTGTCTTGAATATGGAGTACCAGAACCTGCGATAACTACAAAATTAGCACCTGCATTTGAAAATACTTGTTTCTTAAACAATACAGGACCAGTATAGTCCTTCCCACTTCCATATCTATAATCCATACTCACGTTGAAAGCATGTCTTTGATCATAACTTAGAGGGATTGTTGTTCTGAGATTAGGTTGTCCTGTATTCACTAAACTTAAACCTGATGAAGAGGAAGAACCCGTACCATCAGCAAATTGGAGAGTATAGTTAGCTGATAAAGTAATATTTCCACTTCTTCTCATATCATATGTTGCTGACATCCCTTTTACAGTACCGAAGTCAATATTTCCATAAGTAAGGTAAGAAACAGGATAAGAATAGTTTGTTTTTACAATCTGAATCATATCTCTTAATTCTCTGTAGAATGCAGATAATGTTAAGGATGATTTTAAATTCAGAGTTTGTGCAAATCCTAATTCAAAGTCTACTGTTTTTTCAGCTTTTAAATTTGGATTGTTTATTAAAGCTCCTACTCTATCTTCAATGTATAAATAGTCAATAGGCTCTATACGGTTTCCAGTTGGAGGCCTTTGAGTAACTACATCATAATGTGCAAAGAATTGAGCTTCGTCAGAAATTGGGAACGAAAATGAAATACGTGGTGAAAAGACTGTCTCAGGATTGTAATCAGAGAATACTGGCACACTATCTTCTGGGTTTACTAAGTATGGTGTAATCTGTCCGGTTGTTGAAGCCTGTGCAATGGACTTTGGGTCAATAATTAATTCACCATTTTGATCAAACCAATCTTCACCATCACGATATCCAACAACTTCCGTTGGATTTTCTAAATCGTTTACATAAACTACATAATCGTCGCCAATACTTGTTGGTTTATCGTAATCGCCTGCAGTTAGTAGATCAGCACTTGATCCAGCAGTATACGTTTGGTATAATGAGTATGGATCAGATAATACAGATTGATTAGCGTCAAAACGATCTACACGAACACCTATATTGAATATTAAGTCATCAAAGGCAAACTTATCTTGAATATAACCTGCTGTATAAATAGGCTCAAAAGCTCCAATATTTCTTACAAAATCATCTTCAATACCATCACCGTCTCTATCTACTCTTTCGTAGAAAAAATCCTCAATAGATGAAGATGAAGTTAATAAATCTCCTTTGTAGTCATATCCATAATATGCTACAAGACCATTTTCATTTAACTCATCAGCACTAAACATGTCAATAGATAAAGCATCAGGGTCATATGAATCAATATCTATATATTCTATTTCTCCAATATTAAACTTTTCTCTCAAGCTCCAGTCAAATCTACTTTGTGCCTCTTTATTATTTAATCTGTCATAATAAATAGTGTCAAATGTTCCATTCTCTATTATATAAGGATTTGCTAAATCAAGCTCTTGTATGTGGAAGTTCGCTAACTGACGTCCTAAACCCCACAAAGAGTTTGGTGCAGTAAACCAGCTTCTATCTGTTCTTTTTTCGTATTCAAATCCAAACTGAATAGCATGATCCTTAATGTCGGCAGAACCTGTTGCTTTCATTGAGAATTGCTCTAGTTGTTGTTTACCGTAAGAACCATATTGGTCACCATAATTGTAAAATAGAGAGTAAACACTTCTTGGACCATCACCATTTAGCAGTCCAAGTTCACCTAAATCATTTGCGGTTCTAATAATACCTCTTTGTCCACTTCCTCCAAAGGATAAGCTTTGTAGTTCGTTTTCTTCAAAAAGATCATAGTATTGCTGTGTGTAAGCCGCTAAATCGGGGTTAGAAGAATTCGAGCCATCAAAAGTCATTAGTGTATCAATAAAAGCTCCGTGAATATATCCAGATCTTCCAGAGGCTGTATCTTCACCAAAAAAGAAAAACTTGTCTTTGAAAGTATTAAACTCGCCAACGTGCCCATATCTAAATAGTTTATCTCCGTGGTTTCTATTTCTTCTTTCAAAATCATTCTTTGTATAATCTGCTGAAATGGAGTAGAATGCATTTTTAATTGTGGATGCTGACTCTTCATCTCCTTCTTGTGAACCAAAACGTTGAGTAAATCGTGTATAAACTCTCCACGTATTAGTTTCCTCTTCAGCATGGTTGTCCCAGTTTAACAAAGAATAAGTATATACAAAAGGATTATTAATAGTATGATTTATAGCTCCACCAATAGAGAGGTTAGTTTTTAAAGTTGGTTTAAAATCTATTTTTCCAGAAAGACTAAATCCATTGTTATTGGTATTTTGTTTAGCTTGAACATTTTCAAAGTCATCTGCTCTTAAGAAAGTAGCATTACTCAAAAGACCTACTGATGAGCTTTGTTGATTAGGAACAGCAACAAATAAATTTTCCTTGTACTCATTTAAACTTGAATCCTTTATTTTCCAAATTCCTACTGCAGATGGGCTATTATCATCTACGTTTCGCCCTTCACCAGCTAGAAAATAACCTAAAATTGCTCTACCTTTTGAACCATCCTCTTTGATCTCCTTGTATATCGGGCCTGAAAGGCTGAATCCAACAAGTCCGTAATTGTAATCATCAAACAAATGAGAACTTACTATTTCAGCACCTCCAAACAATTGATTTGATGGGCCTTTAGAAGTTACACTAATAATACCACCAGTTGCGTCTCCATACATTGCAGATAATCCACTCGACATAACTGTAATTTGCTCAATAGCACTTTGCGGAAGGGCTAAGCTTCCTCTTACCTTTATACCATCCACATAGTAGTCGGTAGCTTCAGACCTAGAACCTCTTACATTAAGGCTCGAACCTTCATCGCTTTGATATACACCAGCAGCAGTCGCAGCTACAGATGCTACACTACGAGTTGGCATGGCTTTTATTTCTTCACTTGTAACTGTTTTACCTCCTAAGTTATCTGGGTCAAGTAAAGGCTTCTCATCTTTGATTATAACCTCTTCAATATCAATACCTTCAGAAATTTTAACATCTCTAAATGTGATTTTATTAGAAGAAACAACGATACCTTCAAGGGTAACGGCACCATATCCTACGAAAGATACTGAGATATCATAAGTACCAGGGTCAAGTGGCTTAATGGTATAGTTACCATCAAAGTCAGATGTTACACCAGCAATTTGGTTGCCATTTCTTTTGGCAACAACATTTGCAAAAGGAACTGGCTCTCCTGTATTTTTATCTGTAATTTTTCCCTCTAAGGAGCCCGACTGGGCAAAGACTGTGGTAGATGTAAAAATGAAGCCCACTACAAGCAAGTAAAAATTTTTGAACATAGTTTTATAAAATTCTATTCATATTCTGCTTTATAATAAAGTTCGTAAATATAGACATTAAATAAAAATTAACTAATAGATTAAAGGAAAAAATTGTAATCTTACACTATCTAAATTAAAACCTAATCATGAATAAATTCTATCACATTCTTTTATTAATTTTTATAACCTTCTCTTGCTCTAAAGATGAGAATACCATTCCTGAAGTTTATGTTAACTTTAGAATTCAAGCTTCAGAGATTGGTGGCGTTGGAAGCGCTATTTATACTAATGATAATTACGGTGTCAGGGGAATAATTATATATCATAAAAATACTAACGAATATATAGCATACGACAGAACGTGTAGCTACCGTCCTTCTGACAGTTGTGAGATAGTTGAATTTAACGATGAACTTAATCCTGTATTTTTAGTAGACAGTTGCTGCACATCTCGTTTCTTACTAGATGATGGAACACCATTTAGCGGACCAGCACTATTACCATTAAAACAATATTATACCAATTTTGATGGAACTTATATAAATGTTTCAAACTAATAAATTATAATATGCTTAGTTAATATCTGATTATTAGCATTAACCTTTAGTATGTATGAACCTTTTGGAAGTTTGCTTACATCAATTTTCTGACGTGATTTAATTAGACCGTTACTTAATAACAAATGACCCTGCAAATCATATAATTCAAATGAGCCTAAAAAGTTTGTCGATGAACTTAGAGATAGATTAATATTTAAAAATGTATTAACTGGATTAGGGAAAACTGAAACATTGATTAAAGATAAATCGTCTGTATAAGTATTATTATAAAATAAGTCATCAGAAATAAATTTACAACCCCATTGATCTGTGAGAACTAAACTGTATGTACCTTCTTGATCAGCTATAAGAATGTTAGAATTAAACCCTAAAATTTCTTGACCTTCAAAAAACCACTGATATTCAAAGTTAGATGACTGATAATAACTAAGTGTATCAAAATTTACATCAATTTCAGGATTATAATCCTCTCCACATATAGCTACTAAAAGTTCTTCAGATGATGAAGAACAACCATATTCATTAGTTGCTAATAAATAATAAAAGCCAGAATATATTGGTTCATGCGTTAAACTATTAGAATTAGGAATAGGACTATTATTATAATACCATTGATAGCTCATATCCAAGGAATCTGAATCAACAGATAAAATAGTCGATAAATCATCAAAATTAATATTAATCTGAATTGGTGAATTATAAACAAATATTGTATCAATAACATCTGCTACTGGTAAAGGTTGAACTTCAATTATACTATACTCAATTACTAAATCTCCGTTTGTTACTGTATTAGAATTTGAAAATCCAGCAAATTCAATCGAGCCACAATAATCATCATCAGAAATTACACCGTCTTGCTCGTAAACATTTATACTATAATTTATATCATTAAGTTGTAAATTGTCAACGTTAAAAATTACGGGTAAATCTTGTTCGTCTTGTACATTGGACTGATAAATAATATTTAGTGATTCATCAGTAATTGTAAAATAAAAGTCTGGAGATCCCAAACCTAGAAAACCAAGATTTTCTTCATCAGGAACATCACTTCCCCAACCTGATGCATTACTTATTTGTACAGAATTTAAAAAATAAAAAGGAAGAGAAGAAGAATAAGCCATGTAATGTACTTCATACTCACCAGGATCAGTAAAAAGTTGTGATGAAGGATTTTCCAGAAAAGATTCATTACCATTTCCGAAATTCCAAGAATATTCGGCAAGTCCAGGGTTATTATTTATGAAGTCAACAGTCAAAGGCGCGCATCCAGTAAAATTAGTCATTGTAAATCCACTGTTAACAGAGTTAACAGGGGATATTTCTAATGGTAAACTAAAACTGATTTCTTCAGGTCCACCTAAAAAAGCTGAACCTATATGAGTTGCAAGTACAGTAATATCAACACTAAACATCCCATATTCTATTGGGACGCCATATATACTCACACATCCATGTTGAGAAATTTGTGGGTCGTAATGACAATCGTTTTCTATATTATTACATTGCCAAGATAATCCTAATGGTAATGAAATTGATGTTATGTGATAATCTAAAATATCAATAGTTTGATAATTATCTTGAGTTATTTCAATCAGAGTGTCTGAAGGTAAAAAAAAAGTTATATTTTGTTGATATAACTGATTAACAGATCCGCTTGAAAGTGTATCAGGATAAAGTCCATAATTAACGCCAACAGGATAAAAACTTTCATCAGGAATACACTGAGAATAAATCTGAAAACTTAAAAAAGTTCCAAATAGTATTAATACAAATGATTTAAGCATAAAATAATCTCTTATTTTTAACAAGATTATAATATAATTTGGTAAATAGCAAGTTTAATACCTGTAATATTCTGGTTTATATGGACCTAAAACAGGTACACCGATATAATCCGCCTGATCGTTACTAAGTACATCTAATTCTACACCAATTTTTTCTAAATGCAAACGCGCTACTTTTTCATCAAGATGTTTAGGTAGTGTATAAACTTTTTTATCGTAATTATCGATATTATTCCATAATTCCATTTGTGCAATAACTTGATTTGTAAATGAGGCAGACATTACAAAAGAAGGATGACCTGTAGCACAACCAAGATTGATTAATCTTCCCTCAGCTAACAAAATTATATCATTATCTCCTAGAGTATATTTATCAACTTGAGGCTTAATAGTATCTTTTGTATCACCAAAATTTTCATTTAACCAAGCTACGTCTATTTCATTATCAAAATGACCAATATTACATACTATAGCTTTATCTTTCATGATTTCGAAATGTTGGCCCTGAATAATATCTTTATTACCTGTTGCAGTAACAATAATATCTGCCTCAGGAATAGCATCTTTCA
>MDTG01258162.1_pt1 | contig 14257 bp, 10 predicted proteins | sample 811421 | NCBI WGS metagenome assembly MDTG01 (sample SAMN05326645, study PRJNA326480) | marine metagenome | isolation source: seawater | place: Pacific Ocean: South East | collected 2011
CAATTTCATGATAAAAAAAATTATTAAAATCACTTTTATTTTCAAAACTATCTTTTACAAAAAATTTTGATTTATCAAATCCTTTATAAACATCACTCCCCCACCATATTTTGTTTCCAAATTTTGGAACAAACAATTTTTTATAATCAAATTTTAAATCAATGAACTTACATAATTTTTTTAAAACTTTTTTATTATCCTTTTTAATATCTTCAAATTTTATAAATATACTATTGTTTTTTTTAAGATTATTTTTTAAACAATCGAACGATAAGTAAAAATTTTTAATTCTATTTATATATCTAAAATTTTTAAAATACTCTAAGTCTGTATAATTGAATCTTTCTTTTTCAATATTAATATCAGCGTATATTCTTCTCCAAAAATTATAAATTGGGTGTCGAACAGTTAAAATTACTTTACTATCTGAAAAGTTCTGAGATATTCCTTTTTGAAACCATTCAACATCATGGGAATGAAAAATAATTTTTTTTCCTTTATTTTTTATACACTTCTGATAAGCAAAATGAATTGCTTTTACCATATTTGAATAACTTACGTTTTCTTTTTTTAAATATCTTAAATAATGTTTGTTAAAATCTTTTTTTGAGATTTTTATAAACTGATTTTTTTCTTTACCCAAAGTATTCAAACCACCAAATCTACTTATTTTTCTACTATCTAATAAAGAACTATGAAATTTTAACAAAAGTTTTAAAGATAAGTTTGAAGAAATATTCTTATATTTTTTTTTCCATTCTAAATAGTGAGGGTATAAATATAATAAAGGATATGCAGGTATAGTAAATGTTTCTTTCGAATTTCCTAGCTGGGACTGTAATAATTTACTGCCAGCCCCACAGAAAACTAATAAAAAAATAAAATTTTTTGATTTCATTAAGGTGATTATTTTCTATTTAAATTTAAATTTAATATATATATATAAATATATGCATGTTCTTCAAACATTTTTAAAACAAAAAAAACTTCCAGAAGTGACAAGTGGGAAAGGCAATTATCTTAATATTGGTAAATATAGATATTTAGATTTGACTGGTGGACTAACAGGACATGCAATTTTGGGATGGACTAATCCAGCAGTTGAGAGAGGAATAATTAGACAATTAAAAAAAATTTCACATTTAGATTATAAAAATTATTTCTCTAAACTAAGGGAAGATTTAGCCAAAATTTTATCTAATAAAAAATTTGGACTAGAAAAAATTTTTTTCGTTGGTAGCTCAGGAGCCGAGGCGTGTGAGGCTTCAATGAAATTAAGTTATCAATTTTTTTATGATCAAGGAAAAGGTTCAAAAAAATATTTCATCTCTCGTAAACAATCATATCATGGGTGTACTACGGATGCTTTATCAGTTGGTGAAAGGCCGAACTTGAGTTTTTATAAACCTTTTTTTTCTAATTATAGAAAAAAAATCAATGAGCATAATATATACAGATACAAAAAAAAAAAGTGAAACTGAGATAGAATACTCTAAAAGATCAGCTTACGAGCTTGAAAAACAAATTTTAAAAATTGGAGCTAATAATGTTTGTGCGTTTATTGGTGAAACAACATTAGGTGGACTTATAGGTGATGTTCCTCCAGCGAAAAATTATTGGAAATATGTAAGAAAAATTTGTGACAAATATAATGTTCACCTTATATTAGATGAAGTTTGGTGTGGCACTGGTACCTCAGGAAAATATCATAATTTTGAATGGGATAATATTAAACCTGATTTTGTTTTTTTATCAAAAACTTTAGCTGCTGGATATGGAGCTTTAAGTGCGGTATTAGTCTCAAATAAAGTGGTAGAAGGCTTAAATAAATTTTCAAATCAAATTCAGTATTCAAATACACATCAAGGTCATTTATTATCAATTGCAGCAGCATTTGAAGTTCAAAAAATAATAAAGAATAAAAATTTTTTACAAGACGTATTCAAAAAAGGCAAATATTTGAGAGAAAACTTGATAAGTGAACTTGAGGATCATGAATTTTTTTACAATGTAAGGGGCAGAGGATTAAGAAATTCTTTTGAATATAATTGTGATAATAAAAATGTTTTTGGTGTTACTTTGGCAGAATTACTTAAAGAAAAGCATAAAATTTTGGTCAGTGGAAAATGGCACAGAATTTGTCTTTCACCTTCTTTGAAAATCAAAAAAAATGAAATAGATTTTTTTATAGATAAATTTGTTAAAGAGTACAAATTGCTAAGTAATAAATGGACAAAAAAATATTATAGTAATCTCAAATCAAAAGCTACATTTTAACTGTGAAAAAAAATAAAATTGATATATCTGGAAAAAGTCCGGCGATCTTTATTAAAGATTTAATTCCTACAATTGATTATAGAGATTTCAAAAAGTTGATAAATTATAAAAAAAATATCAGATATTGCCTACATAAATCTAGAAAAAATAAATTACAATGTATGGTAAATTTAATAAGAAAAAATAGTGATATTAAAATGCACAAACATAATAGAGAAGAGGTTTATTGTATTTTAAAAGGAAAAATTTCAATTTCATTAAAGATAAACAAAAAAATAAAAAAGATAATAATGAATAATAAAAAAAATCAAATTTTATTTATGCCAAAAAATATTTTACATTCCATAAAGTCTGATACTAATTATTGTATTTTTTTAGAAATTTCATCTGGACCATTTTCAAAAAAAAATACTTCCTATGAAAAAAATTAAAAAATTAATCAAGTTATTTATTTTTGTAATTATTTTTCCTTTTCTATTCCTTTTTCTTTTTCTTTTTAGATTGAGAATTGGTTATCTTTCCTCAGATAAGATTGGTGATCTTACTACTATTTCAAATAATTTCTATTTGGATACAAAAATGAATAAATTTAACAAATATCGAGTTATTTGGTTTAAAAATAATTTTATTTGTAATTATTTTATTTATAAAAATGTTGAAAAATATCTAATTATTATTAACTCGTTTATAATCCATTTTAGTTACGAATTTCTAAAAAAAAATAATTTCAGAAATTTCATAATTGATAAGAATTTTATTAATAGCAATAAAATTATTCAGAACTTTCATTTAACCAATAAATTTAGAAGCATGATATCTTTTGAAGGATTTGAAAATGAAATAAAAAATATTGAGAAAAAATTTGATATTAAGAATAAAAAAATAATTACGTTTAGTGTTAGATCTAGCAATTATCATATTAATGAACAAGGTAAAACCTCTGATAGAAATTATTCGATAAATACTTTATCAAAAACATTTTTCTCTCTAAAAAAAAGAGACTATAATATATTTAGAATTAATTCAGAGCCCCTGGCAAATTATGATGTAAAACTTAAAGAGGCATTTTTTGATCCCCAACTAGATAAATTTAATGTTACTCATAGTTACTTAGTGAATAAATCAGATTTATTTATTTCATCTCCAAGTGGTCCTATTGGTTTAGCTTTAATCTTAAATAAACCAATTGTTCTTATCAATTTTACACCTTGGAAAGATTTAATGTTTTGTAATCCAAATTTTACAAAAAATATTATTTTTAAGAAATATAGAGATGTTTCATCCAAAAAATTAATTAAATTTAAGACTGTTATAGAAAGTAAACTTTATGAAAAAAAATATAATGAAGATCTTTTAAAGTTAGGTGTTGAATTAGTTGATAATGATGAGGAAGAAATATTCCAAGCTGTTGAAGAAACACTTTTTAATAAAATTAATAATGATGAGGATGAAATTGAAAAAAAGAAAATTTTAAGTAATTTTTTTAATTTTTACAAAGATTATTTTAAAACAAAAAACATTAATTTAAAAGTTTCAAACTATTTTTTTAAAACAAATAAAAACTTATTTCATTTATAATCTTAACTTTTTTATTACTTTTTTACTTAACTGTTCAATTGACTCTTCAAAATTATTTTCAATTATAATATCTGGATTTAAAGGATACTCTGCTTTTATATTTTTACTCACAATATTTTTAATCTTATTATTAAAATAAAGTTTTTTTTTTTTATTTTTGATAATCTGATTAAGGTCTGATTTTATATAAACTTCTTTATAATTTTTAATATTTTTTTTATTCCACTTATGAATTTCATGAAAAAGACTAACTGTTGAGATTATAACATTTACTCCTTTTTCTGATAAAATTTTACACAAACTTGCGTATGATTTTGCATATTTTTTTCTAGACTTTTTATCATAATTGTTAAATTTTAAGGCTTTTCTAATCTCATCTCCGCTAATTTCTAGGAAATCAAAATTTTTTTTTTTGTAATGATTCTTAATTTTTTTTGCAATACTTGTCTTACCCGATCCAGGTAAGCCGGTTATCCAAAAAACATATCCTAATTTTCTTTTTTTCATTTTATTATAAATAAGCTTTATCTATTAAATTCAAAAATTGAGTTTAAAATCATTTTTGTACCTGATAAAGACAGATGGTTATTATCAAAATAATATATATTTTTATCATCATGAGTATTACATCTACCACTTGCTTTATTGTTACAAAATACTTTATGAGGATATACTCTAAAAATATTTTTTCCTTTTATTGAGTCTAATAATTCAAATGTTTTTTTTGTTCTTTCTTTATAAATTTTATAACTAGTTGTAACTGGATTGTCTTTCAAGCTTTTTTGAAATTTATTTTTATCCAGATTAATAATATTTTTTGGAATTCTTTTATATAATTGGTTTTTAACATCAAATCCAACTTCTGGTATTGGATAAATTAAAATTATTTTTCTTCCAGATAATGCTATTTTTTCTAGTGTCTCCTTAAATTGAATTTGAAAAGTAATATCATATTTTGTGGGTTTAAATTCTTCCGGCCAAACTTTACCTGGTTCTATTCCACCTTCTTTATTATCAAATTTCTTTCCAGATATATACATTGGCAACCTTCCACCAATTACAAATGCACTTTCTTTTGACGACTGTTCAATTATCATTTCTACTTTTTTTTGATAGTCCTCATTACAAAAATTACTGACCTTTCCATTGTTTTTATTAACTCTAACGAAGTTTGGTAAATAAAGGCATCTTGGCATTGTTAAATCAACATATTTAAAATTATTTTTTAATGCAATTTTTTTGATTTCGCTAGACATTGCCGCTAAATGACTATCTCCAAGTAAATAAAATTCTTTTTTATGCTCTAAACCAAACGTACATGGTTGGCCTTTTCTTGAATAACATTCTATTTCATCGTTACTTTTTAATAATGTCCATGGCCTCTTCTCTGTAAGACTTTTTTGTAAAATAAAAGGAAGTCTCTCAATAAAACCATCTTTTTTAATAACAATTAAGTTTGTCACTAATAAAAGAATAAATGATAGGAAAATTAAAATCGAAAATTTTTTTCTTGATACTAAATTTTTGTTTCTAAAAGGTCTTTCTACAAAATAAAAACTTAATATAGAAAGGAAAATAATAGATAATAAAACAGTAAATCTTAAACTATAATTTAAATTTTCAAAATTTAAATTATTTGCAATAGACAGTATTGGAAAATGTATCAGATATAGAGAATATGATATTAAACCTGTCCCAACTAATATCTTATTTGACAAGATTTTTGCAATAAAGTCATTCTCATTTAAACTCGAAATTAATAACATTATACTCAAAACTGGTACAAGAGTATTAAACGATGGATGAAGAGTGTTTTGATTAAATTTAAAGATAGCAAAAAATAACAGAAAAAGAGCTATAAATTGGAAAGGCAATCTTATGACAAATTTAAATTTTGAGATTTTGAAACTTTTATGCACTTCTAAAAAAGCAACTAATGATCCACAGGCTAATTCCCATATTCTAGAGTGAATGGAATAGAAAGATAGCGAGGGAAAATTTAAAACTGTTAAATTAGTAGTAAAAAAACTGATTACTATTAAATAAACAATTAAATGTAATATCAAATTTTTTTTAATCTTAAATATTATGAGCATTATTAAAGGGAAAAATAAATAAAACTGTTCTTCAACAGACAAAGACCAGCTATGTAAAAAAGGTTTTAAAAAACTATCTTCAGAACCATATATTAATCCATCTTTCCAAAAAAAGTAATTTGAAACAAAAAACTCTGAAAATATTATAGACTTTGAAAGTTCTACAAATTTATTAGGGCTTAAAAACAAATAACCCAACAAAAGACTGAATATCATAATCAGAAAAAGAGCTGGTAAAATTCTTCTTGCTCTTCTTTCATAAAAATTAATTAAGTTGAATTTATTATCTATTTTAAGTTCTTTTAATATTATTGAACTAATTAGATATCCTGAAATAACAAAAAAAATATCAACTCCAATAAATCCACCTTTAAAAAAAGGAAAAGATTTTTTATCAAATAATAGTATGTCTGCGTGATAAAAAAATACTAAGACGATAGCAATCGCTCTCAAACCATCTATTTCAGGTCTATAACTTAGTTTCATAACTTTATAAATTTATGTTGTATTTTAAATTTTTGGGGATTAATAGTATAAGTCATTTATGCTCCATAATTCCAAAGTTTCAAGTTTTTTATCCAATATTTATTTACTCACAACTTTATTATTTCTTATATATGTTTTTTATAGATCTGAAATAATTTATGAGGGGCTTAGGGATGATTTTTATTTGAGATATAAGCTATTAGCTTTTTTTCTAATAATTTGTGCAATTTTAAGTTTTTTCATTTCTATAAAAATTAAGTTTGTAATTTCTATTTTCATTTTTTTATCCGTAGGTTCAATTTATTTTCTGGAAACCTACTTCATATTCATGGAAAAAAAAATAATTAAATACGGTTTTATATCAGATAAAAAAAAGAAAGAGTATTTTGAGAAAAATCAAATAAAATTTGATGAAAGGTCAAAATTGGAAATATACGAAGACAATAAAAAAAATAATAAAGATATTGTTGCAAAATATTCTCCTGGAGCATTGTTGAATGAAAATAACTTAGAAATTTTTCCGTTGAGTGGAATATCAAATAAAGAAACAATTTATTGTAATGAAAATGGATTTTTTTCAAAGTATATGAGTGACAGATACGGTTTCAATAATGACGATGATGTCTGGGACAATGATCAAATAGAAATAATGATTTTAGGTGACTCTTATGCTCATGGAGCTTGTGTTGATAGGCCTGATGATTTAGCGAGCCAATTAAAAAAAATCTCTGGAAAAAATGTTATTACAGTTGGTTATGAGGGCAATGGCCCGTTATTAAGTTTTGCAAGTTTTAAAGAATTTTCAAAAGAAAAAAAAATAAACAAAGTTATTTATATTTTTAATGAAGATGATGATTTAAATGAAATTTTTAGAGAGGTTGAAAATAAGATTTTGAAAAAGTATTTAAACGACTCCAGTTTTAGTCAAGATCTTATTTCAAAACAATCTTTAGTTGATGAGATTATGTCAAGTAAACTTATAGACTATTATGAAAAAACCTTGGAAAATAAAAATCAAAAAAAGGAAATTGAAGCAAAGATAAGTATTTCATCTGAAATCAAAAGGTTTATTTTTTTTTCAAGATTTAGATCAAAAATTATAAATGAGCCAATTAATTTTAATGAAATAGAATTTAAATCTTTGGAAAAAATATTTCAAAATTATATGAATCTTTCAAAAAAAAATGATTTTGATTTTTATATTGTTTTCATGCCAAAATTTGAAAGATTAATTAATCCTTTTGAAATAAATCAAATTTCTAAAATAATATCTTTGGCTAAAAAATTTGACATCAAATACTTAGACTTTAATGAGTCAGTTTTAAGTAAAAATCAAAAACCTCTTGAGTTCTTTCCATTTCAAATAAAAGGAAAAATTGATGATCTAAATTCAGAAGGTTATAAAATTCTTGCTAAAGAAATATACAGAATGGTAAATTAATTTTTTCTTATTGTTCCTATTGAACCTGTTGTTTCTAAATAAAGATAAACAGTCTCTGTTTTAGTGTCAAATACCATATCTCTTACTCGATCATTAATTGGCCAAATTTTATTATTATTCATTTTGAATTCTTGGTCCAAACTAAAAAAATGAATAGACATATCTCCCTCTTCAATTTTTTTTCCAAGCGCTCCAACTAAATACACTGTGTCATTGTCAATTTTAAATTTTTCAACTTCTGAAATTCCCAATGCTGGTGTGTATTGTTTAATTGGTTCTTCAAAACCATACTTAGAATGAGATTTATACAGCGGAGACACTTTATAAACTTTATCACTCGGATAATAATGTTTGCCATATGATGAAATAGGCCAACCAAAGTTTTTAACTTTTTTGTCCCTTAAGTCATTCATGTTTATTTCATCACCACCTGAAGGTCCATGTTCTGTAGAGATAATAATATCTCTTTCTTTATCAAACATAAGTCCTTGGGGATTTCTGTGCCCAAGTGAAATCAAATCTTTTTTTCCAGATATAGGTTCAATTGATAAAATTTTACCCAAGAAATTTTCTGAATTTTGTGCATGTGTTTGATATCGGAATTCACCTGTAGAAAAAATAATTTTGCCATCTTTAAATGTCTCTAATCTTCCTCCACTTTGACCCTCCCAAAAAGATCCTTCCTCGGAATCTATTATTTTTCCGTATTCATTCTTTTCTTTTACGCAAGCTTTAGGAATAAAAAAGGGTTTAAACTCTATATTATCTAAATTCATTCTAGATCTAAGTATCGATGTATTCCAACAACTTTTATCTTTTTCATTTACAAAACTTACATATATAAAGTCCTCAACGATTAAGATATCTTTTATGCCATACAAAGAACTTGAATAAAATTCTTTATATTTTACAATTTCCTTAATATTTGTCGGAATATTAATTAATTCAATTTTGTTTTGTTCGTGTTTTTTTTTCGCATAATATACTAAGCCATGTCCAGTTACTAATATGATGTTGTCTTGATAAAAATCAATATAAGACGTACCAATTGCTTTATACTCAGGATGTTTTGAAAAACCTAAATCTTCACTTTTATATTTTGTTAACTTGAAATTATTATTCCTATATGAAAAATTATCTACACTTAGTTTTTCAAAAGTAATATTCCCTTTTTTTAAAATAAAATCATACTTATCCTCATACGATACTTTTTTTTTCTTATTTCCATGATGATCTGTTTTAACCAAAAAATCTTTTAATTTTGACTTAAAATCTTTAGGTATAAATGATTTGATATATTGTATTTTTGGATATTTTTCATTTCCTATGCTTTGATAAACGAAATAAGCAAATGTAAACATTGCTATAATCAATAATGAATAAATCTTTTTTTTCATTTATTGAGTTCTTATCAAAATTTAAAGATCTACGTAATGCGGCTTGTTAGTTCTAAAATTAATTGGCATTTTCTTTTTATTTATAAATCTTGATGGTATTAAACCAAAAGCAAGAGAATATCTGATTTTTTTAGATAGATTTAATCCATTGCCATGAATTAAGTTTGCATCTAGGACTAAATAATGATTTTTTGGAACTTTAAACCTTCGTGCTTTCTTCAAATCAACGCCTTTAATTATTTTTTTTGGAGCATAATTCATGCCACAACGATGAGCTGGTGAGTGTTTTTTAATTGAAAAATTCGTTAATTTTTGTGTTTTTATTTTATAATCTGGAATCAAATGAGATTTTGGAATGTATTTTACATTCTGCTTCAGATCTATATCAAATACAGGAAACCAAAAATTATATTGATAATTTAAATAATTTTGTTTTCCATAAAAGTTTTCCCTATGAAAAGAAACGAACTCAGTTTCATTTTTTACATTAGGCGATTTGTGAGGTCTAGTAACAAAAAAAGTAGTAAATGAACTTACCATATACTTTTCATTAATTGACAATTTTTTAGAAAATTGATTCGCTATAATTTTTTGCATTTGTTTGAGTTTAATATTTTTGTTAATATTTTTAAGAGTTTTGAGTATTAGATTATGGAATTTATCAGTATTCATTTCTAAATATTTTGAAGTATTTAAATTGAAATTTTTTTTAACTATTTTTCTTATTTGTGATAAATATTTTGAAACATAGTTATTTTCTAAATAGATATAACCATCACTATTAAGTTTTTTTATTAATTTAGGACTTTTATTTAACATGATTAAAAGTACATTTTTATACATTTTTTATGGAAAATTAAAATGACTAATTAATTATTTTAAAGTTTTTTTTCTTTTAAAAAAAAGTATAATAATTTCATACTGAAATGCATGGTGGGAAATCAGTGTGAAATTCATTGGCTGTTCCTGCAACGGTAAAGTCCGAGCGCCACCCAGTAAAGTCCGCTGTCGAATGAAGGCCAGGAAAAGTCTAGTTCTGCAATGAAAAATTAACAACGGCATCAATTAAAATAACTTCTTTGAATATAAGAAGTTAAAAAAAAGGATGGTGTATGTTTATTAGATTTTTAATATTTTTGTTTTTGACATTATTAATTTCAAAAGTAAATGCCTTGGAAATTTGTAAATGGAATAACAGTGAAGGCACACCGTGCACTACGATTACCAAAACTCCAAATTCTTCCGAATATAATTCTAAAGGAATTAATAAAAAAATTTTTACAAAACAAGAAATAATTGAGTCTGGCGCCACGACAACTATAGATTTGTTGAAAAAAGTTTCAGGATTAGATTTTTACCAAACGGGTCAGAAAGGACAGCAGGCAGCTATTTTTATGAGGGGTTCAGAGTCAAACCATACACTTGTTATGTTAAATGGTGTTGCAATAAATGATCAATCTGCAACGAATGGACTGCATGATTTTGGGCAAGATTTTCTTCAGACTGTTCAACAAATAGAAGTTTACAAAGGATCTAATGGTGCACATTTTGGACCGGATGCTATTGGAGGAGCAATTAATTTTATAACAGATATTGATTACACAAACAGTTATTCCATAAATGGCTTCAATTATGATAACAAATCAGGGGATTACAATACAACGAGAATTACTGACAATGGATGGCATTTAAACTTTAAAGGAGCTGCAAATCATAGCAAGACAGATAGTGCAAAGGCTAAAGGTCATGAGTCAGATGGTACAAAGAATTATCAAGTAAACCTGAATGGAGCTAAATGGTTAAATAACAATTTAAAGTTAAAAAATACTTTTTATTATAGAGATACAAAATCTGAATATGACTCATCTGATACAAAAGAAGAGTCGGTTACATCTGACAATAAAATGTATGCTTTACAGACTGGTATAGAACATAAGACAAATAGTTCATTAAGTAATCTTATTCTTCATTATCATAATTATGATAGGAAATATTATGTGCAAGGCAAAAAGGATAAATACTATAGTGAATCTTTAGTAGCAAAAGCTGAAAGAGAAGTGATTTATGACAATAAATTATCATATGGCTTCGGAAGTGAATACAAATATGACTGGGGTCACTACCAAACAAAAACTTTTTCATCTCAGACAAAAGGACATCTGAGTAATATTGGTATTTTTCTAAATGCTGGCTTTAAATTTAACGAAAAACAAATTTTATCCTTACATGGTAGAAATGATGATCATAAAGAAACTGGTGGAAATAAAACTTATAAAATAAATTTTACACAATTTTTAGGTAAATTAAAATTAGCGGCAACTCACTCTACAGGTTTAAAAAATGCTAGCTTATATGAATTATATGGCAATGTTGGACAAAAAAATATAAATCCTGAAAAAAGTGAAACTAATGAAATTATTGGAGAATATAATTTTTCTGAAAATATCAAATTAGCCTCTACAGCCTACAGAACAAGAATGAAAGATAGAATTAAAATTAAATCTGACTGGAGTGCTTACGAAAATAAAGAGCCTGACACAACACAAGAGGGGCTAGAGAATGAAATCAAATGGTCTATAAATAATCAAAATATATCTTTCATTTCTCACTTAGCTAAAAGTAGAACAGATACTGGGGGCCCGAATTCTAGAAGACCAGATTTATCTTACGGAATTGACTACTCAACAAAATTTTCATTATCTAAATATGGTTTTTTTGATTTAGATTTAAGTCATAGATATATAGGTGATCATATTGACTGGACAGGATCAAAAAATGAATTTGTAAAAAGTGTTGATCTAATAGATATGTCAATAAGGAAAAGTTGGTATGGCAATATAATTTCTTTAAACTTTACAAATCTTCTTAATGAAAGATATGAAAAACCAGGAACTTATTCACAAGATGGTAGAATGGTAAATTTTGGCTTCAGGAGAGCCTATTAAATTTCAATTATTTGATCAGATCACACCTCTTAATATTGATTAAGCTTGTAATCAATTATTGATTAATTAAAATAATTAGATGAAATATTTTAAAATCTCTATTGGAATTTTTATTGCTTTAGCTGCCAGTAGATTTATTCCACATCCACCTAATTTTACAAGTTTGATAGCATTAAGTTTTTACGTACCTGCATTATTGGGACTTAGTTATTTACCAGTGCTTGTAATATGTTTTTTTTTAACAGATTTAATTATTGGTTTTCATAATGTTACATTTTTTACATGGGGAAGTGTGATACTAATTGGATTTTTATCTCAATTTTTAAGGAGCAATTTAATGAATAGAATGTCTGGATCATTAATAGGAGCTTGTTTATTTTTTATAGTAACAAATTTTGGGGTATGGTCTTTGGGTTCTTACGGATATAGTTTGAGTGGTTTTATAACTTGTTATACTTTAGCACTACCATTTTTTGGATATACTCTTGTATCAACGGTTATCTTTTCATTTATAATTGAAATATTCTTGAAAATTAGCAAGATAAAGTCTGCTCAAATTAATTTGAATAGGTAGCTTTTCTATAGAACTTTTTGTTTGTTAAAGCTGAAGCTGTTGCCAAAATATAAGCTAGTCCATTTTTATTATCTCCATAAGTATTATAATAATCATGAAACAATTCTTTCTGTTTTTTAGTATGACTAAATTCAAATTTTATACCCTCGGGTTTATAATGTTTCGAAGGATGATCTTTGAAATCAGAATTTATTAATTCTATAAAATCATAATAAAATTTTTCTTTTTTAACCGTATCTTGATTAGATATCATATCTTTTTTCTGCATAAGCATAAAAGACTGAAATTGATCAAAAAAACTGTTGGCTTCTCCATTTAATTTCATTTTTTGAGCTAGCATATTTTTTGCTACTGAGAATGCAATTTTATGAAGTTCCTCCATTTTTTCTAAAACACCTACAGAAGTAAATACTAACTGTTCATTTACTCCTGTTTCCTCTGCAATATACTTTTGAAGAACTTTCTCATTTTGTAAATCCTTTTCAATTTCTTTTCTAGTATTATAAAGTTCTTTGGTTTCTTTTAAAAAATCCTCATATAAAAAACTAAGATCTTTTGATTGTTTAACTTTTTCGTGAATTTCTAATATAAAAGTTGAAACTTTGAGATTATTACCTCTAATTAATTTAAAAAGATCGGTAAATATTCCGTTGTTGTAAAACATCTCAACCGTGAGATTAAATAATCTACACTCAAGATAATCTTCGTAGGGAAGGGTTTTGCTTCCAACACATATTTCATCTAATTCAGGAGCAAAAAATTTTTCACCAAACAGGTGATAATATTCAACTGTTTTAGGAACTACTCTGTACTTAGTAATAAATCCGTGTCTTTCTCTTTCAGATTTTGAAGAAGCTGGGGATGCCGGCAACATTATAAATTGATGCGATCTTGCTACATCAACGTTAGAATCAATCATATCAACATTAGATTTAAAATGTGCTTTTTTGGAGTCTCCTGGCAGTCCTAATATAATTTCTGAAAAACTGGCAGATTGCGTTTTTGATTTTGCTTCATTAACTATTCTAATCATTGCATCTCCAGAAATATTTATTCTTTTAACTTCCTTTAAAACGTTGGGATCTGTAGATTGAACTGCAGCATTATATGAAGTCTGTCCGATAATTGATAGAGCGTCCATTACTTTTCCTTTTTCATTTTTTCCTGTTACGCCCTCAAACCCTTGTGGCCAATTATGTTCTTTCATACTTTCTGCTATTACCTTACAAATTTCTATATCTTGTTTGTACATACCAAAATTTGAGTCTGCTAATGATAGTACTTTTGATTTAGATTTTTTTGCTAAATATAAAATTTCTGATTTTATCCTATCGTAAGAGAATCTCCTGACCTTGTTATAATAACTATCTCCTTCTTGACAAAAAGTACAAGAAAAGGGACAACCCCTTGTTGTTTCCATTAAAGGTTTTAAATGTCCAGACTCTAAATGTTTATCTAAAAGA
>MDTG01141200.1_pt1 | contig 14256 bp, 10 predicted proteins | sample 811421 | NCBI WGS metagenome assembly MDTG01 (sample SAMN05326645, study PRJNA326480) | marine metagenome | isolation source: seawater | place: Pacific Ocean: South East | collected 2011
AAAGTTCCACTCAGCCCTGCAGTGAGAACAAAAAATACCATAATAGTGCCATGAATGGTAACCAGTGCCAAATACACATTAGGATCCATAACCCCGTCAGGAGCCCATTTACCTAAAAGAGCTGACATAATGCCCATGGGCTGCTCCGGCCAAGCCAGTTGTAGACGGAACAACAAAGACATTGCAATCCCTATGATTCCCATGAATAATCCTGTAATCAAGTATTGTTTTGAGATCATTTTATGATCTTGACTGAAAACATACTTGGTGATGAAAGTTTCTTTGTGATGATGTCCGTGATCCTCCTCTTCGTTTATTTGCACTGCTGTTGACATAATCTAAATTTTTTATAATGGATTATTGAATGACTTCTGCGAAGGTTTGCTGATCCATCATCCATTTTTCAAATTCCTCAGGTGTTTCTACGACAATTTTCATTTGCATATTGTAGTGAGAAGCCCCACAAATTTTATTGCAAAGTAACAAATAATCGAAAACATAAGGTTCTAATGCTTCCTCACCTATTTCAAGAAGCGCCTGACTGTTTTCCCTTCTGATAGCATTGATCTTTTTAACCTTGGCTTTGATGTAATCAGTTTGCCGCATATCCTCTGTGGTGACAAAGGGCGTAAAGGCAAATTCTGTAATCATTCCTGGAACACAATTCATCTGTGCTCTAAAGTGGGGCATATAGGCCGAGTGCAATACATCTTGGGAGCGCATTTTAAAAATCACTTCTCTACCGACGGGCAGGTGTAATTCCTGAACCACCACATCGTCAAAACCATTCGGGTCAGTAGCGTCAATTCCGACGATATTTTTGCCATCAAAATCTTGTAAAAATCTAACATTGGCATCTCCTAAAACACCATCTTCTCCAGCATAACGGGCTTTCCAGTTGAACTGCTGGGCGTACAATTCTACTAACAACGCATCTTCGTTTTCCTCTACAGTCATGATGTCTGTCCAAGTGTACAATCCATAAAGGATCAATCCGGCTAGGACTATCACAGGAATTATAGTCCAGATAGCCTCCAGACGGTCATTGTCTGCATAAAACAAAGCTTTTTTACCCTTTTCACCTCTGTACTTGTAGGCAAAATAATGTAAAAGTGCTTGGGTGATGGTTTGGGTAAAAAAGATAATGGCAAATGAAATCCACATCAAATTGTCATACTCTATACCGTGCTCTGAGGAGGCGGCGGGTAAGAGTAGATCTCCCCACTTCCAAAATGAATATAAGGTGATGGCATAAAGAAATATCAAAAAAGCGAACATCAACTGTCCGTTCCAACGATTATCATCGTCGTCTGCTACCTGAGTTTTGATTTTTTTGGGTTGAGACAATTCAAATATCTTGGTGATTTGCCAGATGGCAATTGCGATCAATGCTAAAACCGTAAGTGTCAATAAAATAGTCATTTATCTTACCATTAATTGTTAATAGTGAAAGCGTTCACTCTCTGTCATGAATGGATCTCCCGCTGCATTAAGTGGCGCTTTCGAAATTTCTTTAAAAACAACAAATATGAACAGACCAAAGAAAAATAGAAACCCTCCTATCTCAGCAATACCAATAAACCATTGGTCTCCAACTGCCGAAGGCATGATCATATTGAATACATCTATATAGTGTCCTAACAGAATTACAATGCCTGCCATGACAATAAAGTAGTTAATGCGTTTGTAATCACTATTCATCAAAATCAACAAGGGGAAAATAAAGTTCATTGCCAACATACCAAAAAAAGGAAGGTTGTAATCCTCAATTCGGGTAATGAAGTAAGTAACTTCCTCAGGAATGTTAGAATACCAAATAAGCATGAATTGTGAAAACCATAAATAGGTCCAAAAAATGCTGATACCGAACATAAATTTACCCAAATCATGGATGTGACTTTCATTGACTTTTTCTAGATAGCCCATGAATTTAAGATAAATTGTTATGAGAGCGATAGTGGTAACACCGGAGACAAACATGCTTGAAAACACATACCATCCAAAGAGTGTACTGAACCAGTGAGGATCAATAGACATGATCCAATCCCATGACATCATAGATTCTGTTACGATGAAGAAAACTAAAAATGCTGCTGAAATTCTAAAATTCTTTTTGTGGTTGGACACATCAGCAGCTTGATCCTGTGCCAATGAAAATTTTCTAGAAAAATACCTATAGCTAGTCCAGCCTCCAATATATATTAATGCTCGAATTAAAAATCCTGGGACATTTAAAAAACTAACTTTTCCTTGAATAAGTTTGTCTTGAGAAACTACGTCAGGATCCATCCATATGAAGAGGTGGTTAAAATGCATTCCTGATAATGCGAGAATCACAAAAACAACAAGTGCACCGGGCAACAGATAGGCTGTAATTCCCTCCATGACCCTGAAAAGTGCAGGAGACCAACCCGCCTGAGCTGCACGATTTATTGCATAGAATGCCAAAGTTCCCAAGGCAATCATCATAAAGAAGAATGCCGCTACATAGAGGGCTGCCCAAGGTTTATTTTGTAGTTGATGTAATAAGTGTTCTCCGTGGTGATCTTCAGAATGTTCTTCATTATTTGCTAAAGCTGCTTCATGGTGTCCCTGATGCTGGGTGCCCGTTTTGTGATCACCGTGATGAGCATCTGCTACCATTGAAATCGCTTCCTCGACTGTTTCAGGTACGGTTAAAAATCCATGGCTCAAACCTAAAAATCCGACAACCATCAGGATGATGGAAAAGTTTCTTAATTTATTTGTAAAAGTATACATCTCGTTTTTTAATAAATTATTTGTCAATTAGGTTTTGTCTCAACTCCATGACATGCTGGACAATTTGCCATCTCTCTTTGGCATTTATTTGCCCTGCATGTGAGCCCATTGCGTTTCTACCATACATTAATACATGGTAAATGCTGCCGGGGGTAATCTCTCGATCCGTATAACTGGGAACTCCTAAATATTTTTCTCGGGTCACCAAAATGCCTTGTCCATTGCCTTTGTTACCATGACAAACAGCACAATAAATACCGTAAAGTTCTTTTCCTTGTATGAGATTTTCGGCATTGACTTCGATTGGGGACTTCAAGCCCATCTTAGCCGCTTCATATCCTTCGTTAGTATCCGGATAATCGTAAGGAATCCAACCACGATTTATAGAGCCCTCAACAGGAAGTTGTGCTTCGATCCCATTGGCAAAAGCATCCGAATCCGCATAGGTTTCGTAACCTACAGGTTCATACATATTAGGAAAATATTGATAGTTGGGTTTAGACGGATTGAAACACGACTGTAAGCCCAAAAATAATGGCAAAAGTAACCTTAAAGAAATTGATCTATTCATCATCGCCCTTTTTTTCAATAGTTGTAATATCAATGGCTCCTGTTTCTTTTAACAGTACGTTGAGTTCTTTTTCGTTGTCGTGGAATTCAATCTCGATCAGAAATTTATCGTCGGTAGTTAGAGGATTTGGATTTTCAGCTTCTTTAAAAGGCCATAACCTACTCCTTAAGTAGAAGGTAATAACCATCAAGTGAGCTGCAAAAAACACTGTCATTTCAAACATAATTGGCACAAAGGCAGGCATATTTTCCAGATAGGAAAAACTAGGTTTTCCACCGATGTTCTGAGGCCAATCTTCAATCATTATGTAATTCATCATTAAAATCGAAACTAAAAAACCAATACACCCATATATAAAAGCCATGATCGAAATTCGGGTTTCTTCCAATCCCATCGCTTTGTCTAGACCATGGACAGGAAAAGGAGTATAAATCTCTTCAATATGATGCTTTTTTTCCCTGATAGATTTTACCGCAGACAACAATTTATCGTCGTCGTCATATAAAGCATGGATTACTCGATTACTGCTCATTCGCCGTCTCTTAATTTTTTATACTTTTCACCAGAGGATTTCAGTATGGTTTTTACTTCCGCCTGAGCAATAACAGGGAAGGTTCTAGAATATAGTAAAAACAGTACAAAGAAAAATCCAATGGTTCCTATAAATATTCCTACATCCACAAAGGTAGGTGAAAACATAGTCCAAGAAGAAGGAAGGTAATCCCTATGTAATGAAGTCACAATAATTACAAATCTTTCAAACCACATACCTATGTTCACAACAATGGAAATGATAAAGGAAAATATAATGCTTGTTCTCAATTTTTTAAACCACATGAACTGTGGAGAAAAAACATTACAAGTCATCATCGACCAGTAGGCCCACCAATAAGGACCTGTCGCTCTGTTGAGGAAGGCATACTGTTCATACTCTACCCCAGAATACCAGGCGATAAATAATTCGGTAATGTAGGCAACTCCTACAATGGAACCGGTAATCATTATTACAATATTCATAAGCTCTATATGTTGAACCGTAATATAATCTTCCAAATTAGAGACTTTACGCATAATGATCAATAGGGTCTGTACCATTGCAAATCCTGAAAAGACTGCACCTGCAACAAAATATGGGGGGAATATGGTGGTATGCCAGCCTGGGATTACTGAGGTAGCAAAATCAAAAGATACAATGGTGTGCACAGAAAGCACCAATGGAGTCGCTAATCCAGCTAACACTAATGAAACTTCTTCAAAACGCTGCCAGTCTTTAGCTCTTCCTGACCATCCAAAGCTCAATAAACTATATATTTTCTTTTGGAAAGGTTTAATTGCACGATCACGGATCATAGCAAAATCTGGTAACAAGCCTGTCCACCAAAAGACAAGGGATACGGATAAATAAGTGGATATTGCGAATACATCCCACAATAGTGGTGAATTAAAATTCACCCATAGTGATCCAAAAGTATTTGGAATGGGTAATGTCCAATAGGCCAACCAAGGTCGTCCCATGTGAATAATCGGGAATAATCCTGCCTGTATTACCGAGAAAATTGTCATGGCTTCTGCAGAGCGATTAATGGCCATCCTCCATTTTTGTCTGAACAATAAAAGTACTGCAGAGATCAAAGTTCCTGCGTGACCAATCCCAACCCACCACACAAAGTTGGTAATGTCCCAAGCCCAGCCCACTGTTTTATTTAAACCCCAAGTTCCTATACCTGTCCCTATAGTATATGCAATACACCCTAGTCCCCATAGAAAGGCAGTCAAAGCAATTCCAAAAACAATCCACCATTGACGATTGGCTTTTCCCTCAACCACAGCAGCGACATCAATAGTTACGTCATGATAACTTTTATCACCTGTTACTAGAGGTTTTCTTATTGGTGCTTCGTAATGAGATGCCATACTGTTAATTTTCTATTTCAATGTTTCGTCGGTATTTCTAACTTTAGTTTGATACATCACGTTGGGTTTTGTACCAACACTTTCAAGCAAGTGATACATTCTTTCATCTTCTTTAAGGCCTGACACTATACTTGATTTATCATTAACGTCTCCAAAAACCATTGCCCCTGAAGAACATGCATCAGAACAAGCACATTTAAAATCTCCATCCTTGATCTGTCTTCCTTCAAGCTTAGCATCTAAAATGGCTTTTTGCGTCATTTGGATACACATAGAACATTTTTCCATAACTCCCCTTGAGCGAACTACCACATCAGGGTTAAGTACCATACGACCTAAATCATTATTCATATGATAGTCAAACTCATCATTTTTGTTGTATAAGAACCAGTTGAATCGTCTTACCTTATATGGACAATTATTAGCACAGTAACGTGTTCCAATACAACGGTTATATGCCATATGGTTTTGGCCTTGTCTTCCGTGAGAGGTGGCCGCAACTGGGCAAACCGTCTCGCAAGGTGCGTGATTACAGTGTTGACACATTACGGGTTGAAATGCCACTTGTGGATTTTCTGACGCCTTTTCCATCTCACCAAAAGTTGTCAAAGAATCTCCCAACCCCGAAATGTCTTCTTTAGTTTGATTATCATCTCCAAAAGATTCCCCTGAAGAATAATAACGATCAATTCTAAGCCAATGCATATCGCGGGACTTCCTAATTTCTTGTTTTCCAACAACAGGAACATTGTTTTCTGCGTGACAAGCAATCACACATGCACCACAACCCGTACAAGAATTCAAATCAATAGACAAATTAAAATGGTGCCCCACAGAACGATCAAAAGATTGCCACATGTCAACTTCGGGGGAGGTAACTTCATACTCCATATGGTTTTTAGATACTTTCGGTATAGGGTTCCAATATTCTTTATCTTTGGTATTGAAAATTTCCAAGGTAGTTTCTTTGATTATGTCTCCCCTACCCATCAATGTATTGTGCAATTGCACACATGCAAATTCGTGATGTCCCTCGGCAGGAGTTATTTTTACTTCTTGAACCGAATTAAAATCAATATAAAAAGGAAAAGCGTTAACTCCCACTTGCATTTCGTTTTGCAAACCTCTTCTTTTTCCATATCCAAAGGCCATGCCGACTGTTCCTTTGGCTTGACCGGGTTGAATCAAAACCGGGGCGACTATACTTTTACCTGCTACAGTTACATTTGCATAACTTCCGTTAAGTGCACCATCAGAAACGTTTACATTTTTGAGTCCAATTCTTTTAGCATCAATAGCTGAAACAGTAAGGTAGTTGTCCCAAGACACTCTTGAAATAGGATCAGGAAATTCTTGCAACCAAGGATTGTTGGCCTGTTGGCCATCTCCCATTCCTGTTTTTGGGTACAACACCAATGACATGTCCCCTGAAGATGCTTTAGATAATGTTTTTATCTGGTGACCTAAATCAAATGAAACGCCATTGGATTCAATTACATCACCAGCTGAAAAAAAACCATCGTGTAAAGCCTTATTCCAGGAATTTTCTTTGAGTATGTTTTTTTCAGTCCAATTAGACTTGATCTCATTATAGTATGTATTAGTACTTCCAGAGAGCTTTAAAAGAACATCCTGAAATTGTTGGGTGTCAAAAAGCGGACGAATGGTGGGTTGTGCCAATGCATAATGTCCTTTTTTGAATTGGTAATCTCCCCAACTCTCGAGATAATGTGGTGTAGCAGCTACAAATTGGGCCGCAGTAGCGGTTTCATCTTCTTTCAAAGCAAAAGCTAAAGAAAACTCTAATTTAGAGTATGCAGTATTAAAGATTTCTGAATTTGGAAGAGTAAAGCTTGGATTCACACCAGCAGAAATCAATCCTTTTACTTTCCCTTTTTGCATGTCGTCAATCAATTGATTAACAGCCTTGTTACTGCCTTGACGGATGAATTTGGGTTGAGCTGTATCCATTGCATCTGATCCAAGGTACTCATTGATTGCCAAAACAACTTCTTGGACAGCGACATCCTCTATTCCAGAAACAATCACAGCTTTAGATTTGGATTTTTTAAGTCTTAAAACAGAATTGTCTACAACTTTTTTAAGTTGAGGATTTAATTCGCTTGAAAACGAAGTCCTCCCCGTAAGCTGGGAATAAATCAGAGCAATAATTTTTTTCTGAGAGTCTGGATCTGTTGGAATTCTATTGTCAGCGTTGGCACCTGATAGTGTCATATTGGATTCAAACTGAATATGGTATGACATTTCAGATTTTCCATTTTGTTTCTTTGGAACCCTTCTTTTTGCGTAATTGCAATCGTATCCACCACCTTGCCAATCACCTAAGAAATCTGCACCAATTGACACTATTGTTTCAGCCTTGGAGAAGTCATAGTCTGCTAAAGCCCTAACACCATAAACATTTTCAAAAGCATCCAATGCATGGCTTGAAGATAGGGTATCATATACCACATGGCTTACATTAGGAAACTGCGCAATGAATTTTTCAATAATATTTTGGGTGGTGGGACTGGCAAAAGTTTGGGTAATCAATACTATGGGTTTTTCTGAGACTGCCATTGCCTTAAGTTTAGCGCCTACTTGACTGTAAAAATCACTCCATATGATATCTTCTCCTTTTACTTTTGGTCCCTGCAGTCTTTTGGTATCATACATTGATAATACAGATGCATGCACTCTGGCATTAGCATCACCCAATATAGATGCATCTTTGTTGTTTTCGACTTTTATAGGTCTTCCCTCACGAGTTTTTATAAGAATACTCCTAAAATCAAAACCATCAGCAATGGCCGTGGCATAATAATTGGCGATACCGGGAATAATTTGTTCTGGTTGTACTACATAAGGTACAGATTTTATTACAGGACCCTCACAAGATGCTAGACTTGCTGCTGCAGTACTAAATCCCACATATTTGAGAAAGTCCCTACGGTTAGTGTTGGATTGACTCATTGTATGTTCGTCTCCCAAAAACTCGTCTACTGGAATTTGATCGATAAACTCATTTTGTTCCAGCTTCTTAACCAACTCATTTCCCTTGTCGAGTTGCACTACGCTTTTCCAATAAACTTTTTTTGATGACATAATTCTGTTTAAACCTATTTAATAATGACACTTACCACATTCAAGACCTCCCATCTGGGCAACGGTCAACTTTTTGACACCGTATTTCTTGGATAATTCTTCGTGAATTTTGGCATAATATTCATTATCCTTAACTTTTACATTAGTTTCTCTATGACAATTGATACACCACCCCATGGTCAGAGAAGAATACTGATACATAACCTCCATTTCTTCAACAGGACCATGGCAAGTTTGACATTCTATATCCCCCACTTGGACATGCTGGGCATGATTAAAATAAACAAAATCAGGTAAATTGTGAATTCTTACCCATTTTACTGGTTTGATGTTGCCAGTATAGGCTTGATTGTCTTCATCCCAACCTACGGCATCATATAACTTCTTGATTTCTTTGGTGTAGAACTCTTTAGTATAACCATTTTCTATGTCTTCCTCTCCGCTGTATTCCGCTATGTTTTTATGACAATTCATACAAACATTCAAAGATGGTATTCCCGAATGCTTGGAAACTCTAGCAGAGGAATGGCAATATTTACATTCAATTTGATTAGCCCCTGCATGTATTTTGTGTGAATAATGGATTGGTTGAACTGGCATATAACCTTGGTCAATTCCAACTTGCATCAGAAAACCATATACAAAGTAGGCACTACTCAAAAGGAATCCAATAACTAGAAGGAAAATCAGAAAATGATTTTTGGCAACTACTTGCCATAGGGGCGGTCTCATTTCTTTAACAGTTGGTGTAATGTCTACACCACTGGCAACAGCTATTCTTTTTAAAGTTTTTTGTACCAAAAAAAGCATGACTACCAACATAATAAACACCAATGTCAATGCTACTAGGATCAGGTCATTAATCGTTCCTGAGGAGGAGGAGGAGGAGGAGGCCAGCTGTTGGTTTGAAGCTACAGCAACTGGCGCAGGAGGGGTATAATCCGAATAGGCTAAAATATTATCAATGTCAGCATTCGACAACATGGGGAAGGCATTCATTGCTACCTTATTGTATTCCTCCCAAACAGCTAACGCTTGAGGGTCACCATCTTTGATCATGGCTGAACTGTTCTTTATCCAACTGTAAAGCCACTCACGATCGTACTTGGCAGAAACCCCCTTGAGGGCAGGGCCAACTGCTTTTTTATTCAATTTGTGACAAGATGCACAATTTGCATTGAAAAGCTTTTTACCTGCTTTAACATCTTCCTCTTGCGCAAATAAAAAAAAGATTGAAAAAAGGGTAAATGCTAAAGTCAACTTGACAGTAAGCCTAGATAAAGGTAGGTTTCTAAAAAAAACTTTAATAAGTTTAAATGGTAGGGATATCAATATATCTTTTCTAAAATCCATAACAAATTTAAGTTATAGACTCGTTAACTTAAAACCTCCTATTTAACATTTTTGTAATTTATACCAATTCTAAATAGTTGTTTAATTTAATCCTTTATTTTTAAAGCTGTTTTAGGTTATTTTTGTTTTTTTGTAATATGAAAAAGCCTTTTATTTACTGGATTTGTAAAGCTCTTTTCCTAGTGGTATCTGCGCCAAAACTGAACGCTCAAAAGGCTATAGTAAAGATTGAACAAGATTCAACCATTACTAAGCTGATGGAAACAAAAATTGATATCGACAGGGAGAATTACTCCTCAAAGTTTTATACCATACAGTTGTTTTATGGAGATAACAAACGTGCTCAGGAATTATTCAAAAATTTTAAAAAAAAATTTCCAGATTGGGATGTGGACCTTAGTTTCGAAACCCCGAATTACAAAGTTCAAGTAGGCCGATTTAAAGACTATTATTTAGGGCTGAATAAATTAAAGAAGATTAAGAAGGCATATCCCGCTGCTTTTCTACTAGAAATCAAAGATATTAAAGCTTCTTTTTGACAGCAACCTCTTGGAAGCATTCCAAGACATCTAATTGTTTGATATCGTTGAAGTTTTTTATTTGAATACCACAATCGTAGCCTTTAGCCACTTCTTTGACATCATCCTTGAATCGTTTAAGGGAAGCAAGGTTTCCAGAGAAAACAACCACTCCTTCACGAATTAAACGAATGCCAGAATTACGATAAATTTTTCCACTATTAACCATACAGCCTGCGATGGTTCCTACCTTAGAGATTTTATATGTTTCTCTGATTTCGGCAGTCCCCGTAATCTCTTCTTTCATCTCGGGAGATAACATTCCCTCCATGGCATCTTTTACCTCATTGATTGCATCATAGATTATAGAATAGGAACGAATATCAATTTCTTCCTTATCTGCAATGGCTCTTGCATTACCCATTGGCCTTACATTAAACCCTATCACGATTGCATCAGAAGCAGAGGCTAGCAAAACATCAGACTCTGTTATGGCTCCTACGCCTTTATGAATTATGTTTACTTGTATTTCATCAGTGGATAACTTTTGTAAAGAATCTGTAAGGGCCTCAACAGAACCGTCAACATCGCCTTTGAGAATCATGTTCAACTCTTTGAATTCTCCAAGAGCAATCCTTCTTCCAATTTCATCCAAGGTAATGTGCCTCTGTGTCCTAACATTTTGCTCTCTCAAAAGCTGGGTTCTTTTAGCTGCAATTTGCTTGGCTTCCTTTTCGTCATCTAGGACATGAAAATTATCTCCTGCCTGAGGAGCTCCATCCAATCCTAAAATAGAAACTGGAGTTGAAGGGAGAGCCGATTCCAAAATATTCCCACGCTCATCGAACATGGCTTTGATCTTTCCGCTGTGCTTACCTGCCAAAATATAATCTCCAATATTCAGAGTTCCTGTCTGAACCAAGATTGTTGAAACGTAACCTCGTCCTTTGTCCAAAAAAGCTTCTACTACAGTACCTTTAGGTTTTCTAGTAGGGTTAGCTTTAAGCTCTAGAAATTCTGCTTCCAGCAAGACCTTTTCGAGCAATTCATTGACCCCTGTCCCATTTAGAGCAGAGATATCTTGGGATTGAATTTTACCACCCCAATCCTCTACCATCAAATTAATTCCTGCCAAGGCTTCCTTTATTTTATCAGGATTGGCATTGGGCTTGTCCACTTTATTAATGGCAATAATCAAAGGAACCCCAGCAGCTTGAGCATGGCTAATGGCTTCTTCTGTTTGTGGCATTATGTCATCATCTGCAGCAATTACAATGATAGCAATATCTGTAACCTGAGCACCTCTCGCCCTCATGGCTGTAAATGCTTCGTGACCCGGCGTATCAAGAAATGTTATTTTTTGATTGCCCTTTAGCATTACCGAATAAGCACCTATATGTTGGGTGATCCCACCTGATTCACCAGCAATAACATTTTCCTCGCGGATGTAATCCAATAAGGAGGTTTTACCATGATCAACATGACCCATTACGGTTACTATGGGTGCACGTGACTGCAGATCACTTTCTTGGTCTTCCTCTTCTTCAATGCTCTCTTCCAGCTCGGTTTTGACAAATTCTACTTGATACCCAAACTCGTCGGCAACAATACTCAAAGTTTCTGCATCCAGTCGTTGGTTCATGGTCACCATTATCCCCAATGTCATACAAGCAGATATTATTTCAGTGGAGCTAATTTCCATTAAAGTAGCTATTTCTCCTACAGTAATAAATTCTGTGACCTTCAAAATTTTACTACTTGCCTCCTGTTCAGCCTGTTCAGTCTCAGATTTCTGTCGGTGCTGATCTCTTTTATCCCTTCTATACTTTGCACCTTTAGATTTATTAGATTTTCCTTGTAGTTTCTCTAAGGTTTCACGAATTTGTTTTTGAACTTCTTCATCAGTTGGCTCTGCCTTTTGAGGATTTGAATTGGATTCCTTTTTTTGGGACAACTTACTGTTTTGATTGTTTGATTTCCTCGAGGAAGGTTTGGGTGAAGGGTCTTTACTTATCCTTTTTCTTTTACGTTTTCGCGCCTCTTCTACTACTTTTTCTTTCTTTTTAAACTCATCTAAATCGATAGTTTGACCTGTTTTCTTAGGTCCAGTGAGCGTTTTGTATTTTGTTTTAATGTCAATGGAATCACCAGCCTTTGTTGCTGATTTATCTTCTATTTTATCCGGTTCTATTTTGGCCTCGCTTTCGGATTTTAACGTTTTTTCTTTCTTTTCTTGAGTTTCCAGAGCAAGTCCATTTTTTTGCTGAGCAGCTTCCTCAGCTTTAGGCTTATTGACCTCTTTGGGAGTAGCTTTTTTTGTCTTCGGCGGGTTGTCAAGATCTATTATTCCTATGGTAACAGGCTTGATGATTGATGCCTTGGCCTTGATGACCTCATGTCGTATCTGCTGTTGTTCAAATCGCTCTTTTTCTTTCTTTTCTTGAAGAATTCTCATGGACTCCTTTTCCTTTCTTTTCTCCTCGCTAATTTCATGAGAAGCATCTTTTTTAGATTTATCTGTCTCAAATTCATCCAAAAGAATTTGATAAACGTCCATAGGAATCTTAGAAGTCGGTCGGCTTTCAATTTTAATATTTTGCTGTCCCAAAAATTCGACAGCACGATCGAGAGAAATGTTTAATTCTCTTAGTACCGCATTTAATCTTATTGTTGAAATCTTTGCCATTTTTCTAATCCTTACCAAAAGTAGGAAAAATCCCTCCGTTTATTCTTCAAATTCTTCTTTTAAAATTCTAATTACCTCACTAATAGTCTCTTCTTCAAGATCGGTTCGCTTAATCAAATCTTCTGGATCAAGTTCCAAAATACTTTTGGCTGTATCGAGTCCCACTTTCTTGAATTCTTCAATGACCCAAGCATCAATTTCGTCCGTAAATTCCATCAATTCAACATCTTCTTCAACCCCCTCCCGATATACATCAATTTCATATCCTGTTAACTTTCCTGCCAAACGTATATTGTGTCCTCCTCTTCCAATGGCCTTTGAAACCTCTTCAGGGTTGAGAAAAACTTGAACCCTTTTAGTGTCATCGTCAATCTTCAAGGAATTTATTTTGGCGGGGCTCAACGCTCTGGTAATGAATAGTTGCAGATTATTGGTGTAATTAATCACATCAATATTTTCATTCCCAAGCTCTCTAACAATACCATGAATACGGGAGCCTTTCATTCCAACACATGCTCCAACAGGATCAATTCTATCATCATAGGAATCTACAGCTACTTTGGCTTTTTCTCCGGGAATTCTCACAGCTTTCTTGATAGTGATAAGACCATCAAAAACTTCAGGAATTTCTTGTTCAAATAATTTTTCTAAAAAAACCGGTGAAGTTCGAGAAAGGATTATTCTAGGTTTGTTTCCTCGTAATTCCACAATATCTATAACTCCTCTTACATTGTCCCCTTTACGAAAAAAATCATTGGGAATTTGACGGTCCTTTGGAAGAATAATTTCATTCCCGTCGTCGTCTAATAAAATTACCTCACGATTTCTAATATGGTGAACCTCGGCGGTAAAAAGTTCACCGGTGCGATCTTTAAATTGATTAAAGGTATTAGTACTGTCGTGTTCAAATATTTTAGAAACTAGGTTTTGTCTAAGTGTTTGAACGGATCTTCGACCCAAATCAACTAGTTTAACCTCTTCAGAAACATCCTCTCCGACTTCAAAATCAGGCTCTATTTTTTGAGCCTCTGACAATTCAATTTCCTGATTTGCATCCTCCACCTCACCATCCTTAACAACTATTCTGTTTCTCCATATTTCAAGATCACCCTTGTCGGGATTAATAATGATATCGAAATTTTCGTCTGAACCAAATTTCCTTTTAAGGGTATTTCTAAAGACCTCCTCTAAAATTGCCATAAGGGTGACTCTGTCTATTAACTTTTCATCTTTGAATTCTGAAAAAGATTCTATTAATGCTAAATTTTCCATTTCTGAATATTAAAATTTGATCATCACCTTGGCTTGACTTATTTTGTCAAACAATATGGTTTTTTTTTTTGTTACTG
>MDTG01323286.1_pt1 | contig 14256 bp, 20 predicted proteins | sample 811421 | NCBI WGS metagenome assembly MDTG01 (sample SAMN05326645, study PRJNA326480) | marine metagenome | isolation source: seawater | place: Pacific Ocean: South East | collected 2011
GAAATTTTAGAGAAGAAAAAGATTTTATAACTTTCGTAGACAGAATAGATGTCTATAAAAAAAGATAAATATTATATTAACTTAGCTAACAATATAGCTAATAATTCCACAGGTTACACAGGCTCAAATCCTTCAGTAGGATCTATTCTTGTTAAAGATGATAAAATAATATCTTTTGGAAAAACTGGTATTACAGGTAGACCACATTCTGAAGCAAACGCTCTAAAAAAATTATCAAAAAAAGAAAAAAAAAACTCTACTATTTATATTTCGTTAGAACCGTGCTCTCATTTTGGAAAAACATCACCTTGTGTTAACAAAATAATTGATTCTGGAATTAAAAGAGTTGTTTATTCTATTAATGATATCGATAATAGAACAGCAGGAAAAGCTTGTAAAATTTTAAAATCAAAAAAAATTAAAGTTAAAAAAAATTTATTGAAAAATTTATCAAGCAAATTATATAAAAAATATTTTTACTCAAAAAAGAAACAGATACCTTATGTTTATGGAAAATTAGCTATATCAAAAGATTTTTTTATTAAAGATAAAAAAAATTTTTATATTACAAACAAACTATCCAGAGAAGTAACGCACATTATAAGAAGTAAAGTTAATTGCATACTTACAACATATAAAACTATTAATACAGATAATCCAAAGTTAAATTGTCGTATTGATGGATTAAATCGATTTTCTCCTAATGTGGCAATTCTTGATAAAAATTTAAATATTAAAAAAAATTCTTTTTTAGTACTTAACGCAAAACAAAATAAAACATATTTATTTTATAACAAAAGAAACAAAAAAATTGTCAATTATCTTAAAAATAAAAAAATAACAATGATTTCTACACCACTTTATAATGACAAGCTTGATATTAATTTTATTTTAAAAAAATTATATAAACATGAAATATCAAGTGTCCTTATAGAAGGAGGAAAATCACTAACATATTCGTTATTAAAAAATGATTTTTTTAATGAATTTTATTTATTTTCTTCCTCTAAATATTTAAAAAACAAAGGTCTTTTAAAAGTCTCAAATATAAAATCTAACCTTTCCGTTAAGTTTAAAAATGTTAAGTTTAATGAAACTTTTCTGGATAAAGATAATTTAATACATTATTACTAAATAATGTTTAATGGAATTATATTTAACCAGGGAGAAGTTGACAAAATAACTAAGAGAAAAAAAGGAATTAATTTATTTATAAAATCAAATCTTTCTATAAAATCTAAAGACATCGGCATATCTATTTCATGTGATGGGGTATGCTTAACTTTAATATCTATAAAAAATAAAATTTTAGAATTTTACTTATCTAATGAAACTATAAATAAAAGTAATTTTAAAAAAATTAGAAAAGGCGATTCTGTTAACTTAGAATTACCTCTTAAAAAAGGTCAAAGAATATCAGGACATATATGTCAGGGCCATATCGATTTTGTTTCAAAAGTTAAAAAGATTAAATTAATTGACAAATCTTATTTAATGGAATTTTCGACTAATAAATCTAAAAAAAAAAACTTAATTGAAAAAGCTTCAATTTTAATTAATGGTGTTTCATTAACAATATCGAGAATTACAAAAAATGGATTTGAAGTATGGATAATTCCTCATACTTATAAACTGACTAATTTATCTAAATTAAGGTTAAACAGTTTGGTGAACATTGAAATTGATATTTTATCAAAGTATGTAAAAAAATATTTAAATGAAAAATAAAAAATTTAGTTCCATAGAAAACATAATTAAAACAGCTAAAAAAGGTGGAATGTATATTTTAGTTGATGATGAGAATCGAGAGAATGAAGGTGACTTAGTATTTTGTTCTTCTGATGTTAAAGCAAAAAAAATTAATTTTATGGCTAAACATGGAAGAGGATTGATATGTTTAACTTTAGATACTATTCAAGCAAAAAAATTAGGCTTATCATATATGGCACCAATAAATCAGTCCAGAAACCAAACTGCCTTTACAGTTTCTATTGAATCTAGAAAAGGTGTAACAACTGGAATATCCGCTCAAGATAGAACAAAAACAATTAAAGTTGCAACAAGAACGAATGTAATAAAAAAAGATATTGTATCACCTGGTCATGTTTTTCCTATTATTTCTAAAGATGGAGGTGTCTTAGTTAGGGCTGGCCATACAGAAGCATCGGTAGATATCTCAAAGTTAGCTAAAAAAAATCCATCTGCTGTTATATGTGAAATTATGAATGAAGATGGAACAATGGCAAGAGGTGAAAAATTAATTAACTTTGCAAAAAAACACAAGTTAAAAATTGGAAGAATTGATGATCTTATTGCTTATAGATTAAAAAAGGAAAAACTAATTAAACTTAAAAAAAAATCAAAAATTAATGTTAAAAGAAAAATATACTCAATAAGCATATTTGAAAATTTATTAGATGGATCGGAACATTTTGCGCTTGTAAAAGGAAAAATAAAAAAAGGAATAATTCCTCGTGTTAGAGTTATTTCTTCAAATGTTGTTCAAAATTATCTATTAAATCAAAGATTGCCAAACTCATTTAAAAATACTCTCAATTATTTCAAAAAATATAATAATTGTGTTTTAATATTTATAAGAGATACTAATTTAAAATCTGTTAGTCAGACTTTGCGTGACTATAAAAGTAAAGGATTCTATAAAAAAGGTAAGGATAAATTAATAAAGAATTATGGTATAGGTGCTCAAATTATTAAATCTTTACAGATTAAGAATATGATATTAGTTACTAGATCTAGAAAAAAAGTTGTAGGTTTAGATGGATATGGAATTAAAATTACTAAGCAGGAAATAATTAAATGAAAAAGATATTAATTGTACAAGCAAATTATTATGAGGATATCTCTTCATTGTTGCTAAAAAGTGCAAAAAATAATTTAAAAAAATTTTCTCTAAAAATAATTAAAGTTCCAGGTGTTTTTGAAATTCCTGTAACAATTTCACGAAATATAAAAAAATATGATGCATTTATTGCATTAGGTTGCGTTATAAAGGGTGAAACACCGCATTTTGATTTTATTTCTAGAGCATCTACGCAAGCTATAATGAATCTGTCAGTAGATAGTAAAAAGCCAATTGGCAATGGTATAATTACATGCCTAAATGTTCAACAAGCAAAGGCTAGAGGGGAAAAAGGCAAAGAAGCAGCCAAAGCAGTAATATCAATATTATCACTATAATATGAGTTTACAATACAGACCAAAAAATAACCCAAGAGTTATAGTAATCCAAAAACTTTATGGAAAATATTTTAATAAAGATGAGAATTTGTCATTTCCAAAACATAGATTTAAAAAATTTATTAAAGACGTTGTTAACGGAACTTTAGAAAGAGACGATATAATTAATGATGAAATACTCAATCACCTGAATTCAGATTTAGATTTAAAAAAATTGGATAAAGTTTTTCAAGTTATAATTAAAAGCGCAATTTTTGAATTCTTATATAAACCAAAAATATCATCAAAAATAATTATTAATGAATACTTGAAAGCATCAAATTTCTTTATTGAAGATGGCCAAACAAAGTATTTAAATGCATTATTAGATAAAATATCAAAGAAAATAAGAAATTCTAATGGATGAATTTGAACTGATAAAAAAATATTTTCAAAAAATTTCTAAACATAATCCTGGTGCAAAAAAACTGAATGATGATGTATTCTTTGATAAAAAAAATCAATTAGTAGTATCTGTTGATACTTATAATGAAGGAGTGCATTTTCCTAACTTTAAAAACCCAAATTTGATAATCAAAAAAATATTAAGATCATCAATATCTGATTTGATAGCCAAAGGCGTTAAACCTAGATATTATTTTATTTCTGGAAGTGGAAATAAAAAAAAATTTACAAAAAAAAATTTAAGAATTATGTCAAATTCATTATCTCAAGAACAAAAAAAATATAACTTAAAACTTTCAGGTGGTGACACAACTAATTCAAAAAATATTTCATTTTCTATAACAAGTATTGGATATGCAAAAAATATCATCGAAAGAAACAAAGCTTTATTAAATGATGATATTTATGTTACTGGAAATATAGGAGATAGTTTTTTAGGATTAAAAATAATTAAAAATAATCTTAAAATTAATTCAAAATTAAAAAAATATTTTATTAATCAATATTATTGTCCCGATATACCATTTAAAATTTATAAACATATTAATAAATTTGCAAATACATCTATGGATATTTCTGATGGTTTATTTTCCGATATGACAAAACTTATTAATCTGCAAAAATTATCTTTTATCATTGATATTAATAAGATTCCTATTTCACAAAATTTAAAAATTTATTTAAAAAAATATGATAAAAAGAAAAATTTATATTTATCAAATGGTGATGATTATCAAATACTATTTACAGCATCTAGAAAATATCGATCATTAATTAAGTCAATTGGGAAAAAAATAAATCAAAAAATTACAATAATTGGTAAAATTAATAATGATTATAAAAAAAATTCAATAATGTTGGACAATAAGCCTCAAAATTTAACTAAATTTAGAGGTTATTCACACAACTTTTAATAAGTTAAATATTGCCTTTTATTCCTTTTTTTGTAATGTCCGTTTTTTAATATTTACTAAATAACAAACAATTAAAGGAATTATGGAAGATTCAATATCAAATATACTTCAAATTATTATTTTGGCAGGTTTATTATCAATTGTTTATGGCTTTTTCACTGGTAAAAACATTTTAAGTTCTAGTGCTGGCAATAACAAGATGCAAGAAATCGCTTCTGCTATTCAAGTTGGTGCCAAAGCTTACTTGAATAGACAATACAAAACTATAGCCATTGTAGGTGTAGTTGTCTTAGTTATAATTAGTTTTTCTTTTAGTATTTTAGTTGGTTTAGGTTATTTAATTGGAGCGTCTTTATCTGGAATTGCTGGATATGTAGGTATGCTTGTATCAGTACAAGCAAACGTAAGAACAGCGGAAGCTTCAAGAAAAGGATTATCTCAAGGTCTTTCATTAGCTTTTAAATCTGGAGCTGTTACAGGAATGTTGGTTGCTGGTCTAGCTCTTTTATCAATAGCTGTTTATTATTATTTGTTGCTATCTTTTGGCGTTGACGAGAGAGAAATTGTAAATGCATTAGTAGCGTTAGGTTTTGGAGCTTCATTAATTTCAATTTTTGCAAGACTAGGTGGAGGAATTTTTACTAAAGGTGCTGATGTAGGTGCAGATTTAGTTGGAAAAGTTGAGGCAGGAATTCCAGAAGATGATCCAAGAAACCCTGCTGTTATAGCTGATAATGTAGGTGACAACGTTGGTGATTGTGCAGGTATGGCTGCAGATTTATTTGAAACGTACGCAGTAACTATTGTTGCTACCATGGTACTCTCTTCAATATTCTTTCATGGAGATCTCAATATGATGATTTACCCATTATCAATAGGTGGTGCTTGCATATTAACTTCAATTATTGGAACATTTTTTGTTAAATTAGGAAAATCTAAAAATATAATGGCTGCATTATATAAAGGCTTTGTTGTTACAGCAGTTACTTCTTTAATAATTTTATATCCAGTTACTGATTATGTTTTAGGATTAGAAAATAGTTATTCAATATATAATAAATCATTTACAGGGATGAGTTTGTACATTTGTGGAGCGATAGGTTTGGTAATAACGGGTTTGTTAATTTGGATTACTGAATATTACACTGGGACTAGTTATAGACCAGTGAAAAGTGTTGCTTCATCATCTACTACAGGACATGGTACAAATGTAATTCAAGGTTTGGCAATATCAATGGAAGCTACAGCTATTCCGGCTTTAATCATTGTTAGTGGAATACTATTAACCAATTATATTGCAGGGCTTTTTGGCATAGCAATCGCAGTAACTACAATGTTAGCATTAGCTGGAATGGTTGTAGCTTTAGACGCGTATGGTCCTGTAACAGATAATGCTGGTGGAATTGCTGAAATGTCCAATTTACCTAAAAATGTTAGAAAAACAACAGATGCATTAGATGCAGTAGGTAATACAACTAAAGCTGTAACTAAAGGTTATGCCATAGGATCTGCAGGTTTAGGAGCTTTAGTCTTATTTGCTGCTTACACTGAAGATATTAAACATTTTTCAAAAGTATCTGGATCAAAATTGGAAGGTATCGTTGTTTCATTTGATTTATCAAATCCTTTTGTAGTAGTTGGTTTATTAGTAGGCGGAATGCTCCCATATCTTTTTGGTTCAATGGGAATGCAAGCCGTTGGTAGAGCAGGCGGAGCTGTTGTAATTGAAGTTAGAAGACAATTTAAAAAAATACCTGGAATTATGAAACGAAAAGCTAAACCTGATTATGGAAAATTAGTTGATTTATTAACAAAAGCAGCAATTAAAGAGATGATTATACCTTCTTTATTGCCTGTTTTGTCTCCAATTGTTTTATATCTAATTATACTTCCGATCGGTGGTCAAGTTGCTGCATTGTCATCAGTCGGAGCAATGTTGCTTGGAGTTATTATAACAGGTTTATTTGTTGCAATATCTATGACTGCAGGCGGTGGAGCATGGGATAATGCGAAAAAATATATTGAAGACGGTAATTATGGTGGAAAAGGTTCTGAAGCACATAAAGCAGCAGTAACAGGTGACACTGTGGGGGATCCTTACAAAGATACTGCCGGACCTGCAGTTAATCCGATGATTAAAATCACAAACATTGTTGCATTATTATTATTAGCGGTTATTGCGGGTTAATCTAATTTTTTCTTTTTCTTTGTTTGGGAGAATTTACTTTTTGCTCTAAACTTTTTAAAAGCTTTCCTAAAGTTGAAGTTGTTTCGTATTTTTTTTCAGTTTTATTTTTTACTATTTGTAAATCATTCATATTATCAACCTGATATAATTTTTTTGATTGTAAAATTCCATAATCATTGAATTTTAGCTCTAAAACATTATTGTTTTGTATTTTTGAACTTCCAAGTTTTAGTATAGACTGATTAACTTTAACTCTCTGGATATAAAACCATATGTCATCATCAAACAAACTAACTGTAGAAGGTTTCCCAAAGTTGTTTAAAACATCATTTTTATTTGTTTTGTTGATTTCAATTTTATTGGATTTAGCTTCTAATGCTAATAAACCATGATTATAAACAACTTTATTATTCGAACAACCTATTGTAATTAGAAGCAATAATATAAAAAAAAATTTCATATGAGCGAATTATATTTAAATATTTACAATAATTTGATCAAATTAACTAGAAATAAATACTTGTATTTAAATCTTGAGGATAAAGAGAGTTTTTCTGATAGAATAGTTTTCCTATTATTGCATTTGTCTTTTTTTTTTAGGACATATAAAAAAAATAATCCAAGAAAATTACTTCAAGATATACATGATTTTATTTTTAAACAGGTAGAAATGTCAATAAGGGAGATTGGATATGGTGATGTATCTATCAACAAAAATATGAAAAAATATGTAAATTATTTTTACGATATTTTATCAAATATCAATGATTGGGATGAAATAGATCATGATAAAAAATCAATTATACTAAATAAGTTTATAAATAAGGCAGATAATATTAACATTTTTGTAAATTATTTTGACAAATTGAGTGCTTTTTATAAAAATAACACTTTAAATTATTTTACAAAGGATATAGAAGAGCTTAAAATTTAATTATGGCTGTACCAAAACGCAAAACAACTCCTTCTAGAGCTGGCAAGAGAAGATCGCATATAAAGATCTCTCCCAAAAACATTATTGAGGATAAAAAATCTGGTGAATATAGACTTTCTCATCATTTAGATTTGAAAACAGGATTTTATAAAGGCAGACAAGTTTTAGATCCAAAAGATTAATATTTTATTTATGACAAAATCAGTTGTTATTGCAGTAGATGCAATGGGTGGTGAAAATGCACCAAATAAAATTATTTTAGGTATAGCTGAATATTTAAAAAATAATAAAAATGTTTTTTTTAGAATTTTTGGACCCAAATCTATATTGGAAAAAATAATAAATAAAATTGATATTAATAAAGAATTCTATGAAATTATTAATTGTGAGGAAACTGTTAACGAGAACGATACACCTTTAGTAGCTGCTAAAAAAAAAAATACCAGCATGTGGAAGTCAGTTAATGATGTTAAAGAAAAAGAATCAAACGCAATTGTTTCTGCAGGTAACACTGGCGCATTGTTTGTAATTTCAAAGTTAAATATTGATATGATTGAAAATATAAGCAAACCTGCATTGGCTGCTTTATGGCCTAATAAAATTGATATGAATATAGTTTTAGACTTAGGTGCTAATGTTGAGTGTAATGAAAAAAATTTTGAAGATTTTGCATTAATGGGAGCTGCTTTGCATAAATCACTGTATCCAACTGATCCATCAAGGGTTTCATTATTAAATATTGGTTCAGAGGAAATAAAAGGCCATGAAACTATTAAAAAAGCTTATCAAATTTTAATTAATAAAAAAAACGAACTTTATGAATTTTGCGGATATATAGAAGGTAATCATATTATGGATGGAGATGTAAATGTAATTGTTACAGATGGTTTTACTGGAAATATTGCTTTAAAAACTGCAGAGGGTACAGCAAACTTTATTTCTACAGAACTTAAAAAAGCTTTATCAGGTGGAATACTTGCAAAATTATCAAGCTTAATAAATATTCGGAATTTAAAAAAATTTAAAAATAGACTAGATCCAAGATTATATAATGGTGCAATTTTTCTTGGACTTGAATCTCCGGTTATTAAAAGTCATGGCTTTACGGATTTTGTTGGATTTGCAAACTCTTTGGATGTTTGTTTTAAAACTGTGGAAGGCAAATTAATTGAAAAAATTAAAAAAAATATAGTCATATGATTAGACAAAATTTAACTAAAAAAGAAATTATCAACTCTATATATATGCAATTAGGATTTTCAAAAAAACTAATCGAAAATTTACTTGAAGATTTATTTGAAGCATTGATAGAAAGCCTTAAAGATAAAAGGAAAGTTAAAATTTCTAATTTTGGCACATTTATTTTAAGACATAAAAAATCTCGAATTGGAAGAAATCCTAAAACTAAAAAAGAGTTTGTTATATCGGAAAGAAACGTAATATTATTTAAACCTTCAAAATTTTTAAAAAATAAAATAAATAATGTCAACTAAACTATCTAGCGCATATAAAACAATAGGGGAGGTTGTAAAAATTTTAAATAATGTCGAACCAAAAGAAATAAAAATAAATGCACATACGTTGAGATTTTGGGAAACTAAATTTAATCAATTAAAACCAAAAATCTTTAATAATAAGAGAAGACATTATAATAGTTCTTCAATTGAAATTTTAAAATTAATCAAATTTTTACTTAAATCAGAAGGTATGACTATCCAAGGAGTTAAAAAACATCTAAATCAAAATAAATCTGATCTTGACGATTCTTTATATAACTCTATAAGAACAAGATATTTTAAAAATAAACTATCTAACTTAAAAAGTTTAATTAAGGAAATAAAAGAATAAATATGGCAAAAAAATCATTTGTAAAAATTAGAATGGTTCCAGAGTCAAAACCTGACAGTGCATTTTATTATTATCTAAAAAAACCTGCTGGCGGTGAAAAGGCTAAAGTAAAACTATCTGCAAGAAAATATAATCCTACTACAAGAAAACATGAATTATTTGTTGAAAAAAAATTGCCTCCTCATAGCAAATAAATTATTTTTTTTTAAAATTTCTTCTTTCATAATCGATATAAGCCAAGATCATATTTTTCCATATCTTATTTGTAATCATCGGATCAATCTTGTTTCTGACTGATTTCTTTCTTATTTGATTAAGAATAATTTTGATTCTTTTTCTATCAACAATTTGATTTTTATATTTCTTTAATTTTAAAACTTTTTTAACAAGTTCAGTTCTTTTTTTAATTAGACGAATTAAAGAATTGTCCAATTTATCAAGGTTTTTTCTTAACTTTATTAATTTTTTCAAATTATCAGGCGACATTATTTTAAATTGGATTCGCTAATAATTATTATATTTATCGCATTATGTATATAGAAAATAATACAATTAAAAATCAAATATCTTTCTGGTTAGGAACGATGTTTTGGTTAATAGCTTTTATGATTTTTGTTGGCGGATTAACAAGATTAACTGATTCTGGTTTATCTATTACCAAATGGGAATTATTTTCTGGTTTCTTGCCACCATTGAATGATGACAAATGGATTGAATACTTTGATCAATATAAATTAATTCCTGAATTTAAACTTCAAAATTATTCTATGACATTAAGTGAATTTAAAATAATATTTTGGTGGGAATGGATTCATAGATTTTTGGGAAGATTAATTGGTATTGCTTTTCTTATTCCACTAATATTTTTTACTATAAAGTTAGGATTTAAAAAATTAATAAATTATTACTTCATATTTTTTCTAATATGTTTTCAAGGTTTTATAGGATGGTATATGGTTTCAAGTGGCTTAGTTGAAAGAGTGGATGTAAGTCATTATCGTCTATCTTTACATTTGATTATCGCTTTTTTCATTCTTTCTTTGATTCTTTGGAGTTATTTTAAATTGAATGTAGCTATTTCTAATGAGCCAAAATTAAATAATCTTTTTCCATATATTCTTTTATTTTTAATTTTTTTACAAATTATAATTGGAGCTTTTGTTTCCGGAATGGATGCTGGAAAATTATATAATTCTTGGCCATTAATGGGATCTTCTTATTTTCCTGATGACAATCAGTTAATTAATTTGTTCAATATATCAGTCTTTAATGACCCTTCATTAGTTCAATTTATTCATAGAAATTTAGCTTATCTAATATTGATATTTTATTTATTTATTTTATATGAAGTTTATAAGCATCGATTAAAAAATTCTTTTTTTCCTCTAATTGCTGTTGGTTTATTTTTATTATTACAAGTTATATTAGGAATACTTACACTGGTTAGTGGAGCTCAAATTTTTTTAGCATCCTTACATCAAATAAGTTCAATATTTCTTGTTAGCGCATCAATTTATTTTTTATTTATCAATAAAAAAATTGCTTAAAAATTTATTTTGATGGATAATTATTTATTATAAATTTCTTAAGAACATTAAGAACCCTGTCTGCTTCTTCTAATAGCATCATATGTCCACAATTATCAATAATTTCAACTTTACTTCCTTCAATTAAAGAAGCTAGTTTTTCACCTTCTTTTACTGGGCACATTTTATCACCAGTAGCAAGTATTGATAAAGTTGGAATTTTAATTTTTTTTGCAGCATCAAAACCATTTTTATAATTATCACAAGCTCTAAAATCAACACCAAGCGTATCCTTTATAGTTCTAGATTTTGCTAACATGCCACCAGTATTTATATGATATAATCCTGGAACAGGATGTCCACCAAAGTGTCCGGCTGGACCATGTGCCCAATCCATCATTAAATCTACTGCTTTTGGATCTCCACTTTCTGCAAGATTTAATAGCTCAGGATTCATAGGTATGGCGCCAGCACCACCCATTAAACTTAAAGTTTTAATTTTATTTGGATATCTTGATGTGCACTCAATAGTTACTAAGCAACCTTGGGAATGTCCTACTAATGATGCTTCTTTATATCCTACAGCATCAATTACATTACTTATCCAATCAGCCATATCTTCAATTGATTTTAAACTTTTGCCACTTGATAACCCGTGGCCAGGCATATCAACGGCTAAAACACTATAACCATGAAATGCAAAATATCTTGTTTGAAGAACCCATGTCATGTGAGTCAAACCACTACCGTGAACAAAAATTATTAAAGGCTTATTTTTATCAAATGGTCTTCCACCTGTAGAGGCAAATACCTCTACACCATCAACTTTAAACTTCATTGATTTGAAACAAGTCTAGGTTTTCTTGCTGCTCTAAAACCAATTTCAAAGTCATTTTTTATATCATCTATGTCTTCTATTCCAACAGACAATCTAATCATATCATGAGACAAGCCAGCAAATTTTAATGTAGCTTCGTCCATTTGTGAATGTGTTCCTGAAGCAGGGTGTATAACAAGAGTTCTAGTATCTCCAACATTAGCTAAGTGCGATGCGAGTTTAACATTATTAATAAATGCAACACCAGCATCTTTACCACCTTTAATTCCAAATGCTATCATTGATCCACGACCATTTGGTAAAAGTTTTTTTGCTAATTTATGGTCAGGATGATCAGGTACACTTGGATGAGATACCCATGCAACACTTTCATGACCAAGTAAATATTTAACCATTTCTTCAGCATTTGAACAATGCTTTTTCATTCTAACAGACAATGTTTCAATACCCTGAAGAACGTTCCATGCATTTTGTGGGCTTAGGCATGGACCAAAATCTCTCATACCTTCTGCTCTTGCTTTCATAGTAAAAGCAGTTGGGCCAAATTCTTCGGCGAATGATAATCCATGATATCCTTCATAAGGAGTTGTCATTGTAGGAAATTTATCATTTTGCATCCAATCAAAATTTCCACCTTCAACTAAAATTCCTGCCATTGAAGACCCATGACCTGCCATCCATTTAGTTAAAGAATGGACAACTATGTCTGCGCCATGTTCAAATGGTTTACAAAGATAAGGAGTTTGATAGGTAGCATCGACGATTAAAGGTATGCCAGCGTCATGAGCAATATTTGCTATCTCAGGCATATTCATTAGTTCATTTCCTGGATTACCTACAAGTTCACCGAAAATACCTTTTGTATTCTTTTGAATAGCTTTTTTAAAACCTTCTGTATCTCTAGGTTTAACAAAAGTACATTTTATTCCAAACTTTGGCAAAGTAAGTCTAAACAAATTTACTGTTCCACCATATAGTTGCGAAGAAACTACTAGGTGATCACCAGCTTCACATAAAGTCATCACTGCTAAAAATATAGCGCTCATCCCTGATGAAGTTGCCAATGCTGCTGTACCACCTTCTAATGATGCAACTCTTTCCTCTAAAACTGCAACTGTTGGATTTGAAATTCTACTATAAATATGACCACCTCTTTCTAAATTAAATAATGCCGCAGCATGATCAACATCATCAAATAAATAAGATGTAGTTTGATAGATAGGGACTTGTCTTGATCCTGCGTTTTTATGCGGTTGATATCCAGCGTGTAAACTTAATGTATCAAATTTATATGTTTTGGGGTCCATTCCTTTATTTTTTTTATCGCTCATAAATTATCCTTGTTTTTAAATGTTGGTTAATTGTTATCAATATTAATATAAATTGACAATATGACATTTATAAGTATTAATCCCGCAAAACATGACAAAATTTGTTAAGAAAAGTGAAATAAAAAATCAATGGTACGAGATAGACGCATCTAATGCTGTAGTAGGTAGAGTTGCATCTATTATTTCAAAAATACTTAGAGGAAAAAACAAAGCTACTTTTACTCCACATATGGATAATGGTGATTTTGTTGTTGTAAAAAATATAGAAAAAATCAAATTTACAGGAAAAAAATTCGAAAATAAAAAATATTATAGACATACAGGTTATCCGGGCGGTATTAAAGAAACTACACCAGAAAAACTTTATGATAAAAAACCTGGTGAAGTATTAAAACTTGCTGTAAAGAGAATGCTTCCAGGAGGTCCTTTGGCAAAAAAACAATTAACTAAATTAAAAATTTACAAAGGCTCAGATCATCCTCATGCTTCTCAAAATCCAACATTAATTGAATTATCAAAATTAAATAGTAAAAATATTACAAAAAATTAAAATGTCCGAAGTGCAAAAATTAGATTTTAAAGATAGTAAATATGCTACTGGAAGAAGAAAAACTTCAATAGCAAAAGTTTGGCTTAAAAAAGGTTCAGGACAAATTGTAATTAATGGAAAAAAATATGAAAATTATTTTACAAGAGAAATACATAAAATGAAACTTTTAAGACCTTTTGAAATAATAAACCAGACTGCTGATTATGATGTTAGAGGAAATGTTACTGGTGGCGGTTTAACTGGTCAAGTAGGTGCGTTAGTTCATGGCATTTCAAAAGCCTTATTACAATTTGATGAAAATTTAAAATCAACATTAAAAAAAGAAAAACTTACCACGAGAGACTCTAGGGCTGTTGAAAGAAAGAAATACGGTCACAGAAAAGCAAGACGTAGTTTCCAATTTTCAAAAAGATAATTTTTCTTTTTCAAATACAACAGTTATAATAAATTATGCAAAAGCTAAACATTTTAGTTGTCGGTTCAAC
>MDTG01054706.1_pt1 | contig 14252 bp, 15 predicted proteins | sample 811421 | NCBI WGS metagenome assembly MDTG01 (sample SAMN05326645, study PRJNA326480) | marine metagenome | isolation source: seawater | place: Pacific Ocean: South East | collected 2011
AAACGCCAACTTTTGCTTCCACCCTAGTGGTAATGAAGCTACAAGACTGTTTGTAACTTCTTGAAGCCCTAATTCCTCAACCAGTTCACATCGTTTTTGATCTATTTGTTTTTTGGTCAATCCGTAAATACCACCAAAAAATGTGATGTTCTCTTTTACAGTCAAATCATCATATAAGGCAAATTTTTGACTCATATACCCAATATTTTTTTTGATGGATTCGGTTTCCTTATAAACATCAAAACCGGCAACCGTCGCGGTTCCCGAAGTAGGGGAAGAAATCCCGATGAGCATTTTCATAGCTGTGGTTTTACCAGCACCATTGGCTCCCAAAAAGCCAAATATTTCCCCTGACTTTACCTGAAAACTTATTTGGTTTACAGCTGCAAAGTCCCCAAATAGCTTGGATAGATTTTCTACTTGTATAACGTTATTATTTTTCATCATTTAGCTAATTCCATAAAAGTGTCTTCTATGGTAGGTTGGGTTTTTTCAATGTGAATATCTGCAAGGCTTTGGGACTCCAAATAGGCTTTTAAGCTTTCGGTATCTATCGATTCTCGTTTGTCGGTATAGTGCGCAAACTCTCCAAAAGGGAAAATACTGTAGGTGTGTTCGTAGTTTATCAAACTCTCAATAAGACCATACATATCGTTGGCACGAATATTATATAACGATTTTGGGAAGTGATTGACAATAGCTTTTGGTGTATCAATTTCCAGGATTTTGCCATCTTGGATTAATGCAATACGGTCGCATAAAGCAGCTTCGTCCATATAAGGGGTAGATACCAGAATGGTGATGTCTTTTTTCTGTAACCGTTTAAGCATTTCCCAAAACTCCTTTCTCGACACTGGGTCCACACCAGTGGTAGGTTCATCCAAAAACAATACTTTTGGTTTGTGTATCAACGCACAGCTCAATGCAAGTTTTTGCTTCATTCCACCAGAAAGTTTTCCAGCGCGCCGTGTTTTAAAGGGCTCTATTTGCACATAAATATCCTTGACCAAATCGTAGTTTTCTTCGATGGTTGTTCCAAATATGGTAGCGAAGAAATTAAGGTTTTCCTCTACCGTCAAATCTTGATACAATGAGAAGCGTCCAGGCATATATCCAACACTGTTTCTAATCGATTTGTACTCCTTAAGCACATCATAACCTGCTACCGTAGCTTGCCCTTTGTCTGCTATCAAAAGGGTAGTTAGGATGCGGAACAAAGTAGTTTTTCCTGCACCATCAGGTCCTATAAGTCCAAAAAGTTCACCAGGTTTTACATCAAAAGAAATATCTGATAATGCGGTTACCTCACCATAAGATTTTGATATGTTCTTTACAACGATTCCCATTTATTTTATCAATAAGAAATGACTCTTTTTTAGTGCATCTACTTGGTGTTTTAAATTGTTTTCAATAAAGACATAATCGCCTGCTTGTAAGATTTCTTTAGTGCCTTTTTCATCAGAATAAACGGCTTTACCGCTCACACATACCAATAGTGCTGGCACTTTGGAAATGTGTTCTTCAAGACTTTTGTTTTTTTCAATTTGAAGCGAGATTACTTTCTCATCTGTAGGTTTAAATAAAAGTTGTGTTTGTACGGCTTTTTCTTCGGTATGCAGGGTTTTTAAGTTCATCGTATTGCTGTTTTTTACGGTTCCACAACTCCATAGGGAGACGAGTGTTAATGTTACTAATGCTAGTTTTTTCATTTTAAATATTTAGTTTTTGTTCATTTTTCCTTTACCTTTTTCCATACCTTTTCCGTTGCCGTGCTGTTGTTGCATATGTTCTTCCATCCAAATGGGCTCTTCTACATCGTTGTCATAAATGTATGTGGCTATTTTTTCTAAATCTTCAGTGGGCAAATCCATTTTTGGCATTACCTTAAATCGGTTTATAGCACCTCGCATAAGTGCTTTTTCCTCTTCGGGATTTTGCACCCAGTTCACCATTGCGTTTACAAAGTCGGTTTTGTTGTCGTACACATTGGTGTAGTGCATTTTTACCGCTTTAAAAGGTGGTGCTATAATATCGTCATGCGATGCCGCTTTTGGATTGTGGCAGAGGTAACAGTTGTTTTTCAATAAGGTGTAAGCTTCGCCTGGCTGTGTTTTTAGGTCGGCTGTATCTTGAGTGTTCACTGCTAAATAAACGGTTTGGGTGTTTTGTTTACAACTGGCAAATAAAGCCGATAGTGCAATTGTAAAAATGATTGTTTTCATATTTATGGGTTTTAGGGTTATTCTTGGTTTTGTAGCCACATTTCAGCTGGCATTCCAATTTTTAAACTACCATCATTTTTTACATGCACCTTTACTGCATAGACCAAGGCAACACGTTCTTCTTTTGTTTGAATAATTTTTGGGGTAAATTCCGCCTCCGAAGCTATCCAGCTAATTTTGCCGTCATACGTTTTCATTGCATCTTGGTCATCGATTTTGACGGTTACGGCTTCACCTATCTTTACTTTGGCCAATTGGGTTTCGCTGACATAAACCTGTAGTTCCATAGTCGCTAAATCGGCAATCTTATAGAGTGGTTTTCCAAAAGATACAATTTCATTAGATTCAGCATATTTAGATAAAACCGTTCCGTTTATTGGATTAATGATTTTGCTTTTTTGAATTTGGTCATCAACTTGTTTGATTTGGACATCAATAGATTTCAACTCGTTAACAACTGGTGCATTCTGTATTTCTACACTTCTTATTTGGTTTTTAATCACATCTATTTCACCAACCACATCATCCAATTGTTTTTGCGTGCCTGCGTTGTCTTTTATTAAATTTTCTACTCTAGTTTTGTTGGTGTTAGCTGTTTTTAATTTTGAATTTAAAACGGCAATTTGTGATAAAACACCTTTAGATTTTGAACCAATTACTGCTTTTGAAACCTGTAACTGTTCCCGTTTTAATGTAAGTGCGATGGTGTCTATATAACCAATTAACTGTTCTTTTTGTAGCACATCACCTTCGTTTAAGTTAAACTGAATAAGCTTTCCGTTATTTTCTGCCGAAATGGTGATTTCAGTAGCTTCAAAATTACCATAGCCATCGGCTTTACTATCGTTGTCATTGCAAGCGGATAAAAGCATTGTTATGGTTAGGGCAATTAGTATTGTTCTTATGTTTTTCATTGTTCTTTTATTTTGAGTCTCCTTTTAGGGTATTGTAATTGGCTTTGGCTAATTCCAATTGTGTTTTATGTTGGTTGAATAGATTTTCTGCTTCGTATAATTTGGTGAGTTCTGTAATATATTCAGAGGTGGTGATTATACCATTCTTTAGTTGGGATTCCGAAGTGTTCACAACTTCCTGTTGTAAGTCAATAAGCTGTTCATCAATTTCTATGCTGCTTTCAAGCGTTTCAATTTCTTTAAGTTGCTCATTTAAAGCTGTGTTTGTATTCAGTTTAAAAACTTCCTCTTGATTACTTATCAATTCTTTAGAATAATCAAGTGCTTGTCTTTGCTTTTTATTGTTGTTCCAATCAAATACATTCCAGTTTAACTTTAAACCAACTATGTAATATGAGGTAAAATCATTTTCCAGCATATTCAATCCTGGGTTGCCATAACCACCAGTTGCAAAACCATTGAGTTCAGGAACCGATGATTTGGATAATATGTTTTGTTGTTGTTGTATCTCTTCTTTTTGCAGACCGTACAATCCTAATTCTGGTCTGTTTAATTCTGAACCTGCGTTTATTGAGAGTAATGGTTTTTGAAACCCCGTTTCAACTGAAATCGGCAATCCAGTTAATGAAGATATAGATGCAATCAACTTTGATCTATTGTTGATTGCTTCTTGATTTTGCTGAAAAATTTTCAACAATTCAGTTTCAATGACTTTATCAGAAGTTGGCAATAACACACCATTTTTTATTCCCGATTTTACTTCATTTAATTTGCTGTTCAATTGCTGTTCCCTAATTTTTAGCAATGCTCTTTGTTCATCAATCAAAAGAATTGAAAAATATAATTGGTTTACACGCTGTTTTAGTTGATACACATTGACTTCAACCTCTTGTTGCTTTCTGTCGGTAATAATATTTTGCAAACCTTGTGACGCTTTAATTTTTCCGCCATTAAAAATCAATTGGTTAGCCGTAAGGGTAGCTCGATATTGATCATTGTTCAAGGGTTCTATGCCAGTGTTTGGCAAAGGAACCTCTGTAACATCACTCTGATAGGTCGCCTGGGCATTAAGATTAAGCTGTGGCAATGTCTTTGCTCTAATAGCTGAAAGTTCAACTTCCTTTTGTTGCTCTAAAATAGCACGTTGTTTAACGAGAGGGTAATTTGTTTTCAAACCTTCATAACATTCATTTAGACTAATGGTGTTTTGGGTATAACCAAAAATCGTTGTTAGAAAAAAGAGTCCGAATAGATATATGGCTTTCATAAGCTTATTTTTTTATGGCATTAATAATGAAATCAGATACTTCTTTCTTTCGAGCTTCCAATAACATTTTGTATGCCTTGTCATCAACATTTGTAAATGCTTTAATTAATGGAGAGGCTACAAAAGGAAATATATTTAAGGACAGTATGTTAATGAACAATTGTTCGGCATTTATTGGAACAATTTTGCCAGTTTTCACTTCATTTTTTACTTGAAATTTAAATTTATCAATGTTCGGAAAAGCAACATTTTTCTTTATTTTCTCAATGAATTTTGGATTTCTATTAAGTTCCTGAATAATGAAGTTTGGCAAATAAGGGTGTTTTATAATAAAACTAATATAATTGTGTGTAAACTTTTTGATTTTATCTTCTAATGAAGAGTCATCATTAAGAATAGCATTGAGCTGTGGTGCTAATAAAGAAAAGGCCTTTTTAAATACAGCCTCGAACAAGAGTCGCTTGCTTCTGTAGTAATAATGCAACATTGCCTTATTGATGTTTGCTTTGTCGGCAATTTCTTGCATTCTGGCACCATCCATTCCTTTAGATTGAAATATTTTTTGTGCTGCTTTTAATATTTGTTCTTCAGTTTTATTGTCTTTATGTTTTGTCATAATTCAACCATTAAGTTTAACCATATGGTTAACAAAATTACAAAAAATTATTTAATAACAATTGTTTGGGTTTTAAAAACATACTAATGATTTGTAAAAGTTAGATAATATGTAACTCGAAAAAATAGTGACGTTTAGTATGAAAAAATGGAATGGAGATCTTGGTGTTCAATGTTATTCATGTCAATTTGAAGACTTTATTAGAGCAAGCATTTCGATTTTATGTTTTTTAAGAATTAAGATTTGTACCCTATGATACTAGAATGCCTATAAAAATTAAAAAGTTACTTTTTGTATCGAAAAGTCAATGATGACTTTTGTTTAAAGTTCATTTAACTGATTAAATTTATTTATTTCTTGTAATAATTGGTTCGATATTTTTTCTGTACGCTCTACAAAATGCAAATCGCAACAAAATCAACGGTTTAGTTCACTCTAAACCGTTTTTTTTATGCATACTATTTACAAATTAGTTACCTTAGAGTGTCAAAATGAACACGTTTTAGAACACGATTTGGAACACAAGAAACAATTTTCAGAACCAAAAATCTTCGATGCCGACGGTGACCTTACCAAGCGTTGGTATGTTTATTTCTCGTACCGTAACCCTAAATCAGGCAAACTTCAGCGGATGAAGAACATTTATGGAAAGACCAACGGTTTTAAGACCAAGGCAGAACGCTACGCTGCTTTAAATTTATATAGGAAACGTCTTTTAAAACTACTAAGGGAGGGCTATAGTCCTTTTCAGGATAATACAGAATTGTATAAAAGCAAACAAAATCCTAAACATGTACAATCAAATATTTTAAAATCCGATCAACCAACATCTTTGGTTGCTGAGGTAGAATTGACCAAAAATGAATCAACTAATAACGTTCTTTCCGTAAAGGATGCTTTAAATAAGGCGATTATATTAAAGACCAATATTGTTAGCCCTACTACACTTAGTGACTATAGGAGCCGTATCAACCAATTTCAAAAGTGGTTGCTCAACCACTATGGAACGGTTGATGACATCAACCAGATAAATAAAAAAATGGTTGTTGAGTTTTTAAACCACGTGCAATTAAGTACATCACCCAGAAACCGAAATAATTACCGTACGGTTTTGAGTAGTATTTTTCAAGTACTTGAGGACAATGAAATAATTAGCAAAAATTTCATTAGCCAGATAAAGGCAATTAGATCAATGCCCAAACGACATAAAACATATTCACCAAAGGAACAAGAGGATATATTTGATTACCTTGAAAACCACGATAAACTTTTATTGCTCTATATAAAGTTTATATCCTACAATATGTTAAGACCAATCGAAGTTTGCAGATTAAGGGTAAAGGACATTGATATTGAAGAACGTAAATTAAGTTTTCAGGCTAAAAACAAAGTGCTAAAAACTAAGATTATACCAGATATATTAATCAAAGAGCTTCCTGAGCTCAATCGTCTAAATCCAGATGATCTATTATTTACGCCTGATGGAATTGGTGGTACTTGGGATGCCAAATTGGTCAATCGAAGAGATTATTTCACCAAACGCTTCAAAACCGTCGTCAAGGACCAATTTGGTTACAATGAGAACTATGGACTCTACAGCTTTAGGCATACGTTTATTACCAAGCTATACAGAGAGTTGAGAAAGGAACTGACTGCTAATGAAGCTAAAAGTAAGTTGATGGGTATAACAGGTCATTCTTCTATGACCGCTTTAGAAAAATACCTAAGGGACATCGATGCCGAACTACCAGAAGATTATTCACATTTATTAAAAAAGTAAACTATGGGAGATCTAACATTGGAAAATATGATTCAGAGGATTTGGCAGCCTGCCGTATTCTTTTATCCCAGAAATCTATTTGAAAAAATATCAGGGAAAGACTTAAAGGTACTAGATGACATTGGTATGACTAATTCTCTAATTGTGAGAAATTCCATAGGTAAATTGAAACCTTTTGAGTCCACCATTGAAGGTATGCTCATTATTAATAGAAAAGAACTACTTGACTCTAATACATTTGAAATACTTAAAATAAGCAATTCTTTAGATAAGGAAAGCTTCCTTTATTTTTTAAATAAATACATTCGAAATTTAGATGCTTGGTTAAGAATTACAGAAATTACGCAAAATAATGCTAAGGATGAAGCAACAAACTATTTACCTACAATTCAAAGTTATCTAGAATTACAACATAGGAATACATTGGATCATAAAGCAGATCTGGATAAACGTTTTGGTGAATGGAGAAGAATAGCAAATTTCAATAAAACTTTTAATGTAAAGCTTCCAACCTTCGAAGAAATCATAAATAGAAAACCCATAACGATACCAAAGTCAATTTCTGAAAATCCGTCAAAAAATCTAAAACCAAAAAAACCACCTACAAGAAGGGTTAAAACCAAAAAAACGGATACTAAGGCCATAGATGCATATTTGTTAATTAATGTTTTCAATTTGGACTCAAATTTGGTTGAAAATGGTTAAAGTTGTATATTTAGCGTAAATTAAACGTTTAATTTACGCTAAATAATAATCGAAACTAAATTTTATACTTGTAACTACTGCTTCAAAGAGTTTGAGCCCAAACGTAGGAGAGCGCAAAAGTATTGCAGCAATTCTTGTCGGTCTTCAGCATACCAACAAAGAAAGTCTATTCAAAAAAGTAAGAACCGTCCCTTACCTTCTCAGACAAATTCTGAATTCCCTGAAGCTACAAATAAGCAAAAGATTACTATGACTGGAGTCGGAAATGCTGCACTTGGAAATCTCGCCGCAGATGGTTTGAAAGCTTTGCTGACAAAAGGGAAGAATAAACCTGCCACCAAAGGGGATATTGATTTACTTTTAGAAAAATTAGAAGGACGTTATCATTATATAAAAAATCTACCACCTAATGGATTTGGTGAGTTTCCTTATTATGATTTGGTAGAGGGTAAAATAGTTTATTTTAAGTTACACAATACTGCATTTAATGGTTAAGGCCTATTTTTTTTAAAAACGACCAAGCTCTAATTCCTAAATAATGATAACAATTAATCATCAAAAATAGTATTACCTATGGAACGCATGTTACAATTCACAGTTATTGGTGCAAACTGAATGTTACTGATTATTTTTCACTGAACTTGGTGGGTGGGTCGTTCAACATCAAAAAATGACTTTTTGCTCAACTATTTTTAGAATCTACTTGATTAAAAATCAAAAATAATCGCTTCGTGAACAGATGGGAAAGAGGCACTGGGAAATTTCTGCGAAGCAGCGTAGACTAAAATACTCCGAAGGCTTGTGTACGGTCTAGTGTATGATTTCGTTGCGTGTTTCAGCACTAAAGTTAGCAAATAATCACAGATAGAAAATTCCAGCGGAATTTTCGTAAGTAAGCTCTAACTAGCAATGAATTATACACATTGTTGGGCGTATTTTTATTCTTTTAATTGTATTACTATTCCACCAAATCTTGCTTCTTCTGCATAGAATTCTTTTCCGTTGATATAGCATAGTTCAGAGTCATACTTTTCTTTTTGTCCAGTTCCAAAATAATATCCTTGACAACCTGAACCGGTTATATGCGAATTAAAGAACTCTACTTTTTTTCCATTTAAATCTGTTATTTGCAGGCTACAAGTATGGCAAATAGATTTTGGATATCTTTGGTCAAAACCTTTTTCTTTTCCGCAATTTGAACAATAGGTTTTAAGCTTTTTACTTTCGTTTAGTATAAATTCACTTTTTTCTTTATTGCTTAAAACAAAATTATCCCATCTTGCTATTATAAAATTTTCATTATCCGAAAATTCCATTCGATGTCTTAATTCATTTGTAGTCTGTACAATTAGAGGTGTTAATTCCTCAATATAATCTTCTATATTTATTACTTGATTTGGACTATATTCAAGATACCATTCTTTGTTTTGTGTAATGAATTTCCAAAGTTCAGTTATTGAACTAAACCTCTTTCGAAAAACAAATTTTAATTTCGGTTCAGTCGAATAATTTGATTTGTTCATTCCGAATGAATATTCAATTTTTTTAGATGAATATTTATTTAGAATGAAACTGCTGTTCTTTTTGATAATTTTATACCAAACAAGTTTATCACTTTTAGATAAATATTTTATTTTTTTTAAAAATTTAGTAAGAATGTTCATTTCTCAAATTGTTCCTAACGGTCTCGTATAACCGTCAGTTACGGATTTAAAGTTAATAATTTTCGGTAAAGCACTAACGTTAGCAATTCCGAGTGGATTCGGACGTAGTCGAATCCGCCGTAATTGCGGTTATACATTGTTAGCAAACGTTTTTTTATTTCCATTTTGTTCTTAACTCAGTTCCGATTGGGAATTTTTTTGGTGTAAAATCATACATATAGGTCATTCCAAAACTTCTGTTAGTCAAAACAGAATCGACTTCGATAAAAAATTCGCCATCTTTTGTTTCCAATGTCAGCCTATTATTCATTCTGTCATTTTTTCCTTTGTTCAATTCTATTAACCAAGAGATATTTTCTTTATCGTTTGGGTCAACAACTTTTTTGATGTTTTTAATTTTCGCGGAAACAGGTTCTTTTAAAAAATAACTTTGCCATTTTTTAGGAATCTGTTTTAAATCAAATTCAGACGTAATTGAATCCTTGGTTTTTCGAACTAAATACATTCCACTCGTATTTGGTTCTAAACCACTGTTTATATAGTCCGCAAATCGGATATAGTCATTTTCTTTTTCCAAACTCCAACCAAAATCAAAGTATTCTGAAAACAGATATTCATTATTTTCCCATTTTACAACTTGAAATTCGGTTTTGATTTTTAATGAGTCAATCCCGTAATTTATTTTGGTTGTTTTCGGTTTGGATTCCATATCCTCAGGATATTCAATAAATTCAATTCTTTCGGGATTCAAGGTCAGTTTTAGGCTGTCCATTTTATATGTTCCGAATACTTTTTTCCTTTCTCCGCCACCAAAGCAACTGAATAGATAATTTTCGTTAATAAAACGTCCATCACTTAATAAGTCCAGTTGTAGCCCATTATTAAATCCGTTATATACATATCTTAGTGTGTCTATTTTCTGCGAATCAAATTCCTGATCATTCGATTTGGTTTTATTATTCGAACAACTAAAAATGAAAATCAATATGAGAATTTGAATATATTTCACGGTTTTTATCAAATGTTTGCTAACGTGTTTGGCTATGGTTTTGTTGCGTGAAAATCCTTACGGATTTTCCGCCGTAAACTGAAGATAGCAAAATTGCGAGGACTTTCCGAGAGGAAAGTCGGAAGCAATGAACTATAGTCGGTGTTGTAAAACGTTTTTTTTATTTTTAAGTCCACTTTTAATTAATATCAAAATCAGAATTATTGTCAGAGAAATGATTGATGAAAAAGAATAAGCTCCACTTATATTCTCTGAAAAAGATTCTTGAAAAGATTCCAATAAAACAAAACTTCCACTCATAAACCACATTGTTAATTCGTAAAGAAAAAATGCAATTATTAATCCGATTATTTTATTCCGAGTTCGAGTCAGTCGTTTTTTAAAAATCAGAGTCAGCGAAATTTCAATTCCAAAAACTATTAGCAAAACAATTCCGACGAGTATTGGTGTCATTCCAATTTCTCCACCTGCTAAAGTCGAATTTGAAATCCAAATCATAAAAAAAGTCATTGTCAGAATTGGATAAATCAGACAATATATTATCATATCATTAATTTTCAAACGTGCTCTTTTTTTAATGTTTTACAACGGTCTCGTATAACCGTCAGTTACGGTTTTAAAGTTAATAATTTTCGGTTAAGAACTGACGTTAGCAATTCCGAGTGGATTCGGACGCAGTCGAATCCGCCGTAATTGCGGTTATACATTGTTGTAGTGCGTTTTTATTATTTCAATTTCGATTTGATGCTTTTCCAAAAAGTTGTTTTTTCCTTTTTTACGTCATCTTTTCTCAAGTCAATAGTGACTGAATTTACGTTTCCATCTTCATGATATTCAACTTCGTCAGCTTCTTCTGCCGCAACATCCATAAAAGCTTGAGTCAGCATTTCTGATTGTTCTCTTAATCCTTTCCAAATTGGTGAATCAAAGACCTTGTTTTTTGCTTCCTGATACTCTAATCTGAAATCTTTTACTAAAGTCAGAATAGAATGCATTGGCGAGATTCCAATAAGCTTTAAATCCATAATCAATTTATCAATATCAGCGTTTTCTTTTGATTTTTTCAGTTCGGTTACCAACTCATCTTTTAGATAATTTCTGGCAATTTCTTCAGCTTTTTCTCGTGCGTTCTTTCCGCTAAAAATTTTTTCTTCATATTCATTCGAACTGTCAATTTGATTTTCGTTGTCAAGCATATCATAAACACACCACCACCAATAATCTTCATCCATCCATTCTGCACGTAACATAAGACCTGACCATTGAGCTGTGCAGTCATCTTTCAAATCACCATTCCAAATTATTGGTTGGTTAAAATCTCTATTTTTTTCAACTGTGTTCATTGGTTTGTCAAAATGCACTACAACGGTCTCGTATAACCGTCAGTTACGGGTTAATATGCGTTAATTTTCGCTTTGGCACAGACTTTAGCAATTCCGAGTGGATTCGGACGTAGTCGAATCCGCCGTAATTGCGGTTATACATTGTTGGCTGTAGTTTTTATTATTTGGTTTATTTGTTCCAGTACAGTTTCTTTTTCAAACTCAGTACTGTTAATCGTTTTTTTAATTTCCAATAATTGCTTTGAATTCAATTCATACTTTGATTTCAGCCAGTGTAAAAATGAATTATTATCTTTTACATTCTTAATTTTTCCGTAAACTTCATTCAACTCTCTTTCTTTAATTGCTAACATACTAAGTTCTCCAAAAGTCAGATTTTCAATTTCAAAAGTCTTTTTGTCAATAGTAAATCCACAACTTCCACCAGCAACAGGTGGTTCTTTCGGTGTTACTTCATTCATTTGTACGAATACAAAATCGAAATAATACTTTGATGTAAATTCTCTTAAATTCGCAAAACCATATTTAAAACCAGGTAAAATTTCTCCAAAAGAGTTTACGTAATTATCTGCTATTTTTTCAATTTCATTCATTTTGGAAAATGTTGCTCTAAATTACAGCCAACGGTCTCGTATAACCGTCAGTTACGGGTTAATATACGCAGACTTTTTGGTTTAGCACAGACGTTAGCAATTCCGAGTGGATTCGGACGTAGTCGAATCCGCCGTAATTGCGGTTATACATTGTTACCACCAGTTTTTATTTCCAAAATTCCCACCATCTTTTTTCATCCACAATCTCATTTCCATTGTCATCTTTTGTTAAGTCAATTGTAATTCCGCCTTCATTGTCAAAGTCCATAATACTGGCGTTATTCAAATTAATTGCGTTTAGATTAAGAAAAGATTCCGCCTTAGATAATAGAATTCTGTCTTTAAATTCGTTCCATTCATTCACAATTTTTTGAGAACTTTCAATCTCAAATCTTTTATCAAAATGCGTTAGCTCGTCGTCGGTTTTAAGATACAGGCTTTCGATTTTTTCTTTTTCTTTCGGATTATCTATTGACGACAAAAATTCGCTTAAAACGTCTCTTCGTTCTTTATGCGTAAGACGTGGGACAAAAAGAATATCCTTATCTTCTTTATCAATTCTTTTTATTAGAGTCACTAATTTATTTTGATTCTGTTCAGAATAACTTGTTGTTGTGTTTTTTGCTAAATTCAAGTTATCATCTAACATAAAATAGTCCGTTACAACAATTGAAAAGAACTTTTCTTCTTTTTTGTCAAAGTAAAAACTTTCATTCAGGCTATTAGGTGATTGAGAAATTCCAATCATTAACCAGTTCAATATTTGGTTTTCAGCGTTGTTCATCAAATTGGTGGTAACGGTTTTGTGTAAGCGTCAGTAACGGGAAAGTGCGCGAGTACTTTCCGCTGACGCACCTAATTTAGCAAAACGAGTTGAATTTCCGATTAGGAAATTCAGCCGTTATTGCGCTTACACGTTGTTGCCAGTAGTACTTTTTTATTCACGCCTTACTTGATTAAATCCACTAATTTCCGAAATGGCTTGGAAAACGTCATCTTGGTCAGACTTTTTATTCCAACCTTTTTGAGCTAATTCAGCTCTAACTTCGCTTTCCGATTTTTCCATTTCGAAAAGGTAAATGGTGTATTCGAGAACTTTATCAGGAATTTTTTCTATAATACTTTTTGCAGAAGAAATTCCCACTTGTCCAATTGCTAAAAAATAAGGAAATACAATCTGAAAAATCCAACTTAAGACAAGACCTATCCAACCTGTATTTAAACTCTTTATGGTTAAACCATTTTCAATTCGGATTTTCATAAACTCAATAAATCCAATGTCAGAAAAGTTGTTTTCCGAAATTATTAGTTGGTATTGAGTAAATTGACTCGTGAGAAACATTACAATCATTATTCCGCCGACCATAAGTTGAATTGGACGAAATACTATAAAGTTTGTTGCTTTTAAGACTTGACTGAATAGATAACCAATTCCAAAACCAATTCCGAGTTCATAAACACCTATGAAATAAGTAAAATTAACAGTAAGAAAGGCAATGATTACTCCAAACAAAACTGCAATTACGAGACCTCCAATTATGGAAAGTGCCAAATTGGGTTTTCCAGTTACTTTTGGTTTTGGCAATTCTGATGGAATTTCATAATCTGCCCAACTATTTTCTTTTTCAAATTCAGTTTCTAACTCTTTTAGTTTTCCACTTTGCTGATATTCTGTCGCTAACTTTTGAAAAAGCGCAATAAATAAGCCTGTTCTTTTAGAGTTTTTTCCAAAATCAATGAAGTTTCCCTCGATAGTTTTGCTATGTACTTCAATTCGTCCAGATACACTTTTTGTAACTGTTATTTTTTCGGTTAATTTATTCCAATCTCCTTTTCTTTTCGCTTCAACAGATTTTTTGTCACGATAAACAATTGGCCATTCCAGTTTTTCAAAGACCTCGATAGTTAGTGGAATTATTTGACTGTCTTCAATTTCCGTTTTGAACGATTCAGAAAATTCAGGCTTGTATTTGAAGCTATATTTTCTTTTAATGGTAGATTGTAGGTTTTCGTATTCTATGTTCATTTCGGTATTACTGGCAACGGTCTCCTTTACTTTGATATCATTAAATTTAACAAGAGAAGAGAGGAGAACTCGAACGGTCTTTAGATAATATCCATTACACGTAATAGTCCTCT
>MDTG01420880.1_pt1 | contig 14252 bp, 16 predicted proteins | sample 811421 | NCBI WGS metagenome assembly MDTG01 (sample SAMN05326645, study PRJNA326480) | marine metagenome | isolation source: seawater | place: Pacific Ocean: South East | collected 2011
CACCGACGATAAGTCGAACCTGGTCTCCATTCAACGATGGTCCACAGATCCAGCGTTCTTAAGTACCGACAACCTCGTGATTTTGATTACAGAACATCTCTCCGACGTCTCAAGAAGGGTCACATCCTCGCCGCAATTAGTAACGATTAACGTTCCCTTTCCAGATAAAAATGAGCGATTGCGGTTCTTGCAACAACACGATCATACCAACATCGAGTTTGAGATGGATATCGAAACCCTCGCGAACGTGAGCGCCGGCCTGTCGCTGCTTCAAATCCGCTCCATCCTTCGGGGAGCCCGACAATCGGGAGAACCCATTACGTTTCGCATGGTTTCTCGCCGCAAGAAAACGGTCATTGAACAGGAATGCCATGGACTGGTCGAGTTTGTGGATCCCGGTCACGATTTCTCCCACGTCGGTGGCTTAACCGCGATCAAACAGAGCTTAATGCGTGTCGCAGATGCCGTGAAAGAGGGACAGACCAATCGCGTTCCAATGGGTATGATTTTCGTTGGGCCGATGGGAACGGGGAAGACATTCGTCGCCGAAGCCTTTGCAGCAGAATCCGGTCTCACCTGCCTAAAATTTAAAAACTTCCGTGATAAGTGGGTCGGTAGCACCGAAGCCAACTTGGAACGCGTACTCGAATTAGTGGATGCGCTCGGCTACGTGTTGCTCATCATCGACGAGGCCGATCGTAGCCTGTCGGCCGGTGGCGATACCGACGGCGGAACGAGCTCCCGTGTGATCGCTCGACTCAAAGAGTTCATGTCTGACACCTCACATCGTGGTCGAGTGGTCATCCTCATGATGACGAATCGACCCGATAAATTAGATACCGATTTGAAACGACCCGGCCGATTCGACCTCAAGATCCCCTTCTTTTTTCCCGAAACCGATGAGGAGCGGGAACTCATCATGAAGGCGCTGATTCGAAAAAATAAGCTGGTCCTTAAACGCGGGGTCAAACTGGCCGGTGCTGTCGAGGGGACCGCCGGATATTCGGGCGCTGAATTAGAGTCCGTATTGCTCACTGCCGCCAATATCGCCGCCGAAAATGAGTCTGATCGCATTGGGCAAAAGGATCTTGACCAGGCCGTCATCGATGTTGTGCCCTCACGAGATACGCGGATGCTCAACTATATGGAGATGTTGGCCGTCTTCGAGGCCAGCACCCGCAAAATGCTCCCAGAGCGCTATCAAGACGTCTCGACGGACGACGTCCACGAACAACTCGATACCTTGCGTCTTCAATTGGGGCGCCGAGCACAGTAACCGCAATTTTCTGGGTGATCACCAGTTGACAGAACGTCCAAAACGGCCTATTGCGCTTCGGTTCCATGGCGTCCTTCAACGGTACGACCAAGACCCACGTTTTATCTACTCTGCAAAGAGTAAAGGAGAATCGCATGTTTGCGATTGTAGCTACAAGCGGAAAGCAGTATCGCGTCGAGCCAGGCGCAACCATCGTCGTTGACCACATCGACGCGGACGTCGGTGATGAGATTACCCTTGAGGATGTTCTTCTCGTCAGCGATAAGGACGTCAAAATCGGTCAGCCCAACGTCAAAGGCGCAACCGTGACCTGCAAGGTTCTCGACCACCATAAGGGCGACAAGGTCATCACTTTCAAATATCGGCGTACGCGTCGAAGTCGACGTCGCGTCGGCTTTCGTGCATCACACACCACCCTCGAAATCAGCAAAATCAAGGCTTAAGGGAGACCCGAAATGGCACATAAAAAAGGTCAAGGAAGTACCCGTAACGGCCGCGATTCAAATCCACAGTATCGCGGTGTGAAAAAGTATGGCGGTGAGTTCGTCGTCGCTGGCAACATCATCGTGCGGCAAGTTGGTTCGACCGTCCACGCTGGAACCAATGTCGGCACCGGTCGTGACTACACGCTGTATGCAACCAAAGATGGCCACGTTCGGTTTCACACCTTGCGTAACCGTAAGCTCGTAAGCGTCGACCCGATCGAAGCCCCAGCGAGCTAGTGCGTAAAGGCGCACACCCATGCGCTTCATCGACGCCATCAATTTCCATGTAGCCTCCGGTCGTGGAGGTGATGGGTGTTCTTCGTTTCGACGTGAGAAACATGTGCCCAAAGGAGGCCCCGACGGCGGCGATGGCGGCCGAGGCGGCGACTTGATCTTTGAGGCCAGCACGTCGCGCAACACGTTGGTCGACTATCGGTTCAATAAAACCTACCGTGCCGAAGACGGTCATCCGGGAATGGGACGTCAAATGGCGGGCCCGTCGGGATCGCACCGCGTCCTATTAGTGCCGATAGGTACGGTCATCAGCGATTATGAGACGGGCGACATTCTCGCCGACCTCCAACACAATGGCGACCAATTCCGCTTACCGGGTGGTAAGGGAGGCGCCGGTAATGTGCATTTTAAATCCTCAACGAACCGCTCCCCCACACACTCCACCAATGGCAAGCCAGGGATCTCGTTACGCGTCCAGCTTGAACTCAAGCTAATTGCTGATGTCGGCCTTTTGGGCTTTCCCAATTCCGGCAAATCGACCTTCCTGTCTGTCATCAGTCGCGCAAAGCCCAAAGTTGCCGACTACCCATTCACCACATTGGTGCCTCAACTCGGTGTGGTACGTATCGATGAGGGGGAATCATTCGTCGTCGCCGACATCCCAGGACTCATCTCCGGCGCCGCCGACGGCGCTGGCCTTGGCCACCAATTCCTCCGCCACATCGAGCGATGCGCGATCTATTTACACCTCATATCGCCTGAAACGATCGAATCGGATCCTCTGCAGCGGATCCGAGACATCGATCGAGAGCTCCATGCCTTCAACGCCGAACTCAGCGAGCGTCCGCAAGCGATCGTCCTTACAAAAGTCGACCTGCTAACGCCGGATGAACGCGCGGAGTTGATCGCCGAAATTCGCACCGAATTCAAACGACCCGTATATGCTATTTCGTCATTCACACAAGAAGGATTAAAACAGATCAAATACGATCTTTGGCGGTTCCTTCAAACGAGAGACGACGACAACAACGCCTAAACACCCAACCTCGACGCATCCAGTGTTCTCGTAGCCCCGCCCACGTGCGGAATGAAATGCCGATTGCACACGTTTTTGTGGATACGATACACTTACACGATGGAGGGGCTGATGAGTCGATGCATGGCGACCGTACTGGCTTTGCTGATGTGCGCAACCAGTGCGTATGCCGATCCGCCCACGGCGCAGGGGACTACAGCAACCGCCCCGCCGAGCGCGACCACTACGGCCAAGCGCTCCTCGTTACTCGGTGCGGGCTGCTCCTACACCACCAAAATGATGGCTGAACGGGTTCAGGCCAAGGGTGAAATGTACGCCTACAGCGGCCCGCTATTTCGGCAAGAGTCCAATACCCTTAGTGGCGTTGCGGTTCCATTCGCCATTGGCGCCGATAAAGCCACCAACGTGATCGCAAATGAATTTGTCGAGAAGCTGATCGTTGACGGACATGAGGAACAGAAACTTGAATTGAAAGGCAAAGTGCTCGAGGTGCAAGGCGCTCGTTTCTTTCTTCTCGAGCACTATGACGATCTTTCCCTTTAAGGAACCGTTATCGCCAATCCCATCCTCTAATCACTAGAATTGTCAACGCCTCGGTGATTTAACAAGCCGACATTTGCCCTTGACTCGAATCAGGCGCACAATAGAGGTGGTTACGACGTGCACATCGCATTGAAGGAGGCACCCATTCAGGAACAGAAGCTGGCCAACGCACTCAGTGTAGCGGCCTTGGAAAAGAAGGCGACAGACTTAGTCATTCTCGATATGCGCGGACTGATTGATTACGCGGACGTCTTCATCCTGTGCAGCGCTCGAAACTCTCGCCAAACGCGTGCCATCGCCGATGAGCTTCGCCAGGTCGCTAAGCATGACTTCGGGGTGATGCCCCGAGGCTTAGAAGGGCAAGGCGTAGGTCGGTGGATGCTGACAGACTTCGGCGATGTCGTCGTCCACATTTTTGAAGAATCCATGCGCGGATTCTACAACCTGGATGGCCTTTGGAGAGACGCTCCGCAACTACCTGTCCCTGTCGTCGATATCCGAGAAGAGCCCGAAACGTTGTTTACCCTGTGAAGTTTCGCGTCCTAATCGTCGGACGAAGCCGATGTGATTGGGCCAATACCGCGGTCGCAGACTACACCAAACGCATTCGCAAACTCGGCGGAGTGGACGAGTCCCATGTCCGACTCGCGACGTTTCATGGCGATGTTGAGGCCGTGCGTCACGAAGAAGCCACCCGACTCCTCAAAGGCCTTAAAGACACCGAATTCGTAGTTGCGTTAGATGAGCGCGGCGAGGCTCTCGATACTCGAGCCTTTTCACGCATGATCGACCACGGGCGTCAGCGGGGGCAAGTCACCTTTGTCATCGGTGGAGCGTATGGACTCGGGGCAGAACTGCGCTCACGCGCGAATCGCGTCATCACACTCTCCCCCTTTGTACTCAACCATGAAGTCGCACGAGTCGTGCTCTACGAACAACTGTATCGAGGCCTGACATTGCTCAACAACATCCCGTACCACCACTGACTCGTGTCCAACCGTTCTATGTTCCCTGGACAGAGGCCGCAAGCGGGGCCTCATTCGTGTCCGGCGCGGCAAAGTAGTACCCCTGTAGCAAGTGAATTCCACAGTCTTGCAGCACGTCAGCTTCGACCTTCGTCTCCACACCTTCCGCAATGGTTAACGCGCTCGTAGCCTCTGCAAAGGTCCGAATCAGCTGAACCAGGCGCCGCTTTCGTGGCTCCACATCAATATGACGCACCAACGACATATCCAGTTTGATGTATCGAGGTTGAAGTTCCGCTAGCATGGTCAAACTGTTATATCCGGCACCTAAATCATCAATGGCGAGTGAAAATCCGGCTTCAGTAACGAGTTCAACCGATTTTTCCCATAGCTCAATTTCGTATAATGGGCTCCGTTCGGTAATTTCTAGCGTCACACGATGCGCAAATGGCTGTAACCCGGACAGAGCCTCCAAGAGCCGCTCTGGGTCCGATAACTGAGTTGGATGTAAATTTACGAAGAGACCGGTCGATGGTGGAATTTTTTCAAACCAGCGCTCGGCAAGACCAAATACACAGTTCCCCAACTCATTGATCCGCGAGTGACGCTCGGCAACTTGCAATAACGCCAGTGGTGTATCCAATACCGAATGACCTGAGCGTAATAAGGCCTCGTACGCGGCAGGCTTTTGGTCGCTCGGTGTCAAGATCGGCTGCACGGCCAGCCGCAACAGTCCCTCGGCCATACAATGATCCAGCATCTCCCGTTCTTGCGCATCGACGGCGTTCAACTGTGCGGTGGCGACTTGCACCATCCGACGGGCCGAGGCGAAGGCATCCCCAATGATTTGCAGCAGGCCCGTAGGCTCGAACGGCTTCCGTACTACCCGCAGCACTTCACCACGATTCACCGCGTCGACCACCATCGGAAAGTCGCGGCGGCCCGTCATCAGCATGCGCAAGCAGGCTGGCTGTATCTCTCGTAGCCGCGCAAGTACCTGTAGCCCATCTTCATGCGACAGCACATAATCGACCAACGCAGCCTGAATGGGTAGCTTTGAGGCGTACCGCACCGCCTCGGATACGTCCGTCGCCGTAATGACTTCGTACCCAGCACGAGTCAATATACGCTCCACACTTCTCAAAATGAGCGGATCGTCATCCACGACCAGGATGCGTGTGCTCAATAGTCTCTCCGCGATAAGGGCTTCGTCTAGCTTCCCCACCGACGTACCATGTAACAACTGGCACGCCAACGTAACGAAATGGTGTGAAATGTGGTCTGTAGTACTCCCACCTGGCTAGTATCGCACAAACAAAATCGATCCGCCTAACCTAATTACACTGTTCTTCGTGGAGCAATCATGCGTGTTCTAATCGCCGACAAACTTCCGCCTATCGCAAACTCTGTGCTTGAAGCGCAGGGGTTTGACGTCATCTCGGACCCTACGCTGACCGACGACACGCTGCTCAACGCACTTTCGACGCTCGACCCAGCAGTCCTTATCGTGCGCTCGACAACGGTTAACGCAAATCACATTCAAGCAGGCAACTCTCTTTCATTGATCGTTCGAGCAGGAGCTGGGGTCAATACCATCGATGGTGAGGCTTGCTCACGGCGCGGTGTTTTCGTGACGAACTGTCCAGGTAAAAACGCCGATGCAGTAGCCGAACTTGCGATGGGGCTTCTCATCGCAATCGACCGAAACATCCCTGACAACGTATTCGAGCTGCGCAACGGCCGGTGGAATAAAAAAACCTACTCAAAATGCACCGGAATTAAGGGCCGACGGATCGGAATTCTCGGGACAGGAATGATTGGCCGTGGCGTAATCCGACGTGCGCAGGCGTTTGATATGGAGGTTTACGCCTGTTCCCGATCATTAACCCCCGAGCGTGCAAAAACCCTGGGGGTCACCTATTGCGCCAGTCCGGTCGAATTAGCTGAACGAGTGGATGTCTTGTCCATCCATCTTGCCCTCAACGACGCCACGCGCGGGATCGTCAACGCCGACGTTCTTCAAGCGTTGACGACTGGGGCGATTGTCATCAACACAGCTCGCGCAGAGGTGGTTGATGAGGCTGCGTTACTGGCCGCGATCGAAACCAACGATCTCCGTGTTGGACTTGATGTCTTTAGCGGCGAGCCTGCGTCGAAACAGGGGAACTTTGACCATCCGCTCGCAAAGCACCCCCGCGTCTACGGAACTCACCATATCGCAGCGTCTACCCAACAAGCCCAGAGCGCAGTCGCACTTGAAGCCGTGCGGGTCGTCATGGAGTATCGCAATAGCGGCACCGCTCCGAACTGCGTCAACCTGAATACATCAACAAAGGCCGACCACTGCATTGTCGTTCGGCATCGGGACCGCGTCGGGGTCCTCGCGGGTGTCCTCAACATTCTGCGGGAAGCCTCGATTAATGTCCAAGAGATGGCCAATATGATCTTTGAAGGTGGAGAGGCTGCGAGCGCCCGCATTCAGGTGCTCGGCAGTCCGTCCAGTGCTATGCTACAACGCATGCGAGAAAATGAAGATATTTTCCACGTTTCAGTGGTTCCCCTCTCTCAAACCCAGGGATAACAAATGAGTCGTATTCACAACTTCTCCGCCGGTCCGGGCGTCCTACCTGAACCCGTCATTCGTAGCCTACAAGAGGATATCTGGGAATTCGGTGACAGCGGTGTAGGCCTACTGGAGTGCTCACATCGATCCGCGCATTTCGACGAGACGATCAACGCCACGCGCGATCGCCTTCGCCGTCTGCTCAACCTGGATGACGATCAGGATGTGCTGTTCCTCCACGGCGGTGCTCGCACGCAGTTCTTTATGGTGCCAATGAACCTACTCCGTGGTGGGCGAGCAGCCTACATCGACACCGGGATTTGGGCCCACCAGGCGCAAGAGGAGGCACGGCGGTTTGGAAACGTCGACGTCCTCTTCTCCAGTAAAGCGTCGGCCTATGATCGTGTACCCGACAACAACAGCTGGAGCCTGCACCCCGACACAAAGTATTTGCATTATACCTCTAATAATACCGTTGCCGGCACTGAATTTCATTACACGCCTGACGTACCGTGCTGGTTGGTGTGCGACGCTTCGTCTGATTTTCTAGCCAGAGAAATTGACGGCTCAAAGTATGATATTATCTACGGCGGTGCACAAAAGAACTTAGGCCCCGCGGGCGTCACGATCGTTGTCTTTCGAAAATCGCTCCTTGACGAGTGCGATATCGATATACCCACGATGCTTCGTTACGACGTACACCTGCATAAAGGCAGCCTTTACAACACGCCTTGCACCTTTGCGATCCATGCCGTAGGACAAGTGTGTAAGTGGATTGAAGACAACGGGGGCATCGCCACAGTTGAAGCCCGAAATCGTGCACAAGCCTCCAAAGTCTATGCGGCAATTGACAACAGTGACTTTTACAAGGGGAAAGTTGCAATTTCATCCCGATCGCTTATGAATCCAACGTTCACAACAGGCAATGCTGATTTGGACACCAAATTTCACAAAGAAGCGGCTCTCAACGGCCTCTCTGGGCTTAAAGGGCATCGGAGCGTTGGTGGATTACGGGCCAGTATTTACAACGCCCAGACCGATCAAGCCGTGGATGCATTGATTGACTACATGAACGATTTCGAAAACAGGCACGCACACTAATCGGGAGTAACGATATGAGTACTGACAACGGTTCCACAAGCGACCTTCTCAATGGCGACGGCGACGAGGGACTCTCCGATGATGACTTTCGCGTTCTGGTTGATGGCGAGGGCAATGAGACCATCTGTGTTCTCCATCGCGTCGTTGACTATGATGGCAAGCTTTACGGATTACTCACTCCAGTCGCCGATTACCAATCGGACGATGAGCAGATGGAAGTGTTCATCTTTGAGTACCGCGTCGATGAGGAAGGTAATGAACAATTCAGCGAGGTTCCTGATGACGACACGTTCGAAGCCGTCGCAACGTGGTGCAAACACCTTTTAGACGACGACTCGGAAATTGCAGAGGCCTAGCTGCCCGATCGTTGGAGAAGACCTCGACAAGGCAGACGGCTGAAACTATGTTACTCTACGCCACAATAGGGTTCGGAGTGCTGCGTTATGGAAACCACAATGACCGATAAACTGGTGACGCTTACCGAAAGCGCACAGAAGGAAGTCAAGCGACTCATTGCCGCAGAGAAAAAGTCGAATTTAGGGCTTCGGCTCGGTATCAAAGGCGGTGGCTGTTCAGGGTTGAGCTACGTACTCGATTTCACCGAGCCCCAAGACGGCGACACCATTATCGAGTATGAGGGCTTTCAGGTCTTCCTGGATCGCAAGTCCACCATTTACTTAAGCGGGATCCGACTGGACCACCAAAGCGGTCTTGACGGCAGGGGGTTTGTGTTTGATAACCCCATGGCAACCAACACATGTGGGTGTGGCGAGAGCTTCTCACTTTAGCATGTTCCTCCCCGACACCACACTCGTCCGACAGCTCGAAAATGCAAGAGCCAACGGAATATCTGCTCACTTAAACGAGGGTGAAGGTCTCGCTCATATCGGGATCCTCGAGGCTGTCGGACCTGATGCCGTCCATTTTTTGCAGTCGCAAACCACCAATGATGTGGCGGCGCTCGACATCGGTGATGGCCAACTATCAGCTCGCGTCACGCGTACTGGCCACTTACGATTTGTCTTTTCCCTACACCGCCTCCCCGACCACGATGGCTCCCCACGATTCTGGTTGCTCATCGAACACGACGCAGTCTCGGACCTCTACGCAGCGCTCGATCAATTTCTATTCGCCGATGACGTCACGCTCATCGATCGGTCGGACACTGTCGACTGGCTCACGGTCCAAGGTGATAATGCCAGCGAGTGCTGCGAGGGCCTGTTTGGACCCATCCAATTCGAACCCTGGTCCACGCTTCCTGAATATGCTTTCCGAGCCCTCAGCCGACGCCGAGGTTCGTCTCTTGAACACCCTGTGTACGCAATTCGCCGCACCCTTACCGGCGACACGGGGTTTCTTATTGGAGTTCCAACCGATCCATCCTCTCACCCACTGATCCGCGACTTGGATCAGGCATTCGAGAACGCCAACTTCGCGTTACTTGACGAACCGATCCGTATTCCGATTCTGGAAACGCTACGCATCGAAGCTGGAATCATACGTGCCGGTCATGATGCCCCACAAAAGAAACGTCTGCTGCCTGAAACGGGTATCGAAGGGCAAGTCGTCAGCTATACCAAGGGCTGCTATCTCGGCCAAGAGGTGATTGCTCGCGTGCGTACCTACGGCTCCGTTCCCTTCGCGCTCCGCGCGCTGCGGCTTAAAGGCGGGCTCGACGCGGTTCACCATATTCCCGAGAGCGGGAGTTTCCTCTACGACCTCGACGAAAAAAAAATTGGGCAGTGGGTGCACACGATTTACTCACCAGTGACCGATGGTCCCGTTGCCATTGTCTACCTCAATCGAGCGTCGAGAACTCCCGGACAGACACTAACCGTCCGCGGTCGCGAGAATCAGGTCGTGGAAGGCAGTGTTCAGCTACTGCCGCTATACAGCGCTCCTGACCAAGGGGCCCGCGCTTTCTTTCTGTACGACCGAGCGGTTCGAAAATTTGCCAACGGCGCGACACGCCAAGCAACGGTTGACCTCGAGCAGGCCCTTCGGCTCGATCCGAGCCTTGAAGAGGCCTATGAAGCGCTCGGGGTCATTCTGGCACGGTCCGGACGCTTCCATGAGGCCATCGACTTCTTTCGACGACTCGAAGAGTTAGCCCCGACCGAACCCCTGGTCAATACCAATCTTTCGCTGTACTACATGAAGATCGGCGACAAGCCTACCGCCGAAGACGAAGCCGCAAAAGCCGTTCAAAAACAATTCCGAAACCACCTAAAAGCCAAAGGCAAAACGGTCTCGGAAATCGTGGAGCACGAACAAAAGGCGAAACAGCAAGACGCCAATCGTAAAAAGAACATGTTTGGGAAAGTCCTGGCCTTTGATGCCGATGATCCCATCGCACTATTCGGACTTGGCAGCGCCCATTGTACACTCCAGGAGTGGGAACCTGCCGTCGAGATTTTAGCCAGAGCGCTCGTCGCAGATAAAAACAACTCCGCCATTTACCTCGCCCATGGCAAGGCGCTCGAAGCGCTGGCCCGAATTCCCGAGGCAATGGAGACCTACAAGCAGGGCATGGTGGTCGCATCGAAGCGCGGCGATCTGATGCCGTTGCGCGAAATGGAACATCGTATGTTACTGCTCGAAGGGGGCGGCGACACCTAGAACATATTGAGTTCAAGCTGGGCAGCCTCGGACATCATGCTGGGTTCCCAAGGGGGGTCCCATACCAACTCCACCGCCACCGAACGTACGTGTTCGACCGAGTTGCTCTTGGTCTCAACCTCGCTGGGCAACACCTGCGCAGCCGGGCAATTCGGTGATGTCAGAGTCATGCGTACATCGACGTGGCCATGCACACTCACATCGATGTCATAAATCAGCCCTAGCTCATAGATGTTCACGGGGATCTCCGGGTCATGGACCGTCTGACACATCGCGGCCACGGATTCGCGAATGGTCTCGCGCTGACTCTCGGTTAACTCCGGCGGTGCATCAGCAGTCGACGACGTCTCCGGCGCCGCGGGCGCACCATCCAACTTCATGCCGTCATCCACCACAGAATCGGAGATGGATGTTTCGTGGGTAGGTTCGTCATCCTCCCTCGCCTCAACCGGTGACGACACAGACGCTACGGTGGCGTCTGACGGTCGCACGACGACATCAAGACCGACATCTCGACTCGATAAGCTGTCGTTTTGTTCGCCAGGATCAGCATCGAGGACATCCAATACGGTGCGAGCGGACTGCTTGACCAACCCCTTTACCGCGACCTTCATTCGTTTGCGAATCGCCACTTCAACCCCCGAAGAGTGCACGTACCTGCTCGATACCATCGATCAGCGCGTCGACATCCGAGCGCGTATTGTAAAACGCCAACGACGCGCGCGCAGTTGCCGGTACGTCCAATGCATGCATCAGAGGTTCCGCGCAATGATGTCCGGTTCGGACGGCGACACCAGTCTGATCGAGGATCGTTCCAATGTCATGTGGATGAATATCCTCCATGACGAACGAAAACACCCCCACACGATTTGCGGCCGTACCCAAGAGCCGAAGGCCGGGTATCGAGGCCAGACGTTCAGCGGCGTATCCGGTCAATTGCGCCTCGTACTCACGCACTGCATCCCAGTCAAGCTCCGCCAGGTAATCAAGCGCAGCCCCAAGACCGATGACTGCTCCAATGTTCGGCGTTCCGGCTTCAAATTTATGCGGCACCTCGTTGTAGGTCGTTCCCTCAAACGAAACATTCGCAATCATGTCGCCACCCCCCTGATACGGTGGCATCGCTTCGAGGTGCTCGCGCTTCGCGTACAACACGCCTACGCCGGTTGGACCATACAGCTTGTGGCCCGAGAAACAGTAAAAGTCGCAGTCGAGAGCACGGACGTCCACCGGCCCATGCGGTACGGCCTGTGCGCCATCGATGAGCACCGGAATGTCCTTGGCATGTGCCTGCTCAATCATGGTCTCAACGGGATTAATAGTCCCTAATGCGTTCGAAATGTGCACAACTGCCACCAGACGAGTCCGGTCCGTCAGCAAGCGGGCATAACATTCCATATCCAGCTCGCCGGAGGGCAACAGGGGCACCACGTCCAACTCGGCGCCCACAGCAGCGCACAACATCTGCCAGGGGACGATGTTCGAATGGTGCTCCATCGCTGTGATCAGTACCCGGTCACCGGTCCCGACATTCGCGCGTCCAAAGGTGGAGGCGACGAGGTTGATCGCTTCCGTTGCTCCACTTACAAATACAATTTCGCGCTCGCTGCTTGCGTTGATGAACCGAGCCACTTTCTCACGAACCGCATCGTACGACTGGGTTGCGCGTTGACTCAATAGATGAACACCACGATGAATGTTCGAGCGATCGCGTGTGTTGAACGCCACCAACGAATCAATCACGCACTGCGGGATTTGCGATGTCGCGGCGTTATCCAAATACACCAGCGGCTTCCCCCTGACGTCTTGCTGCAAACACGGAAAGTCGGCTCGAACCGCCTGAACGTCAAACGTATGCTGCCGCGATATGGTCTTATTCATCCCGTCACCCTTTGATAACCATATCAAGTCGGGATTCAATATGCGCCTGCAACAACTCGACCAACGACTCATGCCCGAGCTCGCCGAGGGCATCAGCCACAAACGCAGACGTTAAAATCCGTTCGGCATCCTTTGGTGGAATACCCCTTGTCCGCATATAATGAATTGATTGCTCATCCAGTTGGCCAACGGTTGTGCCATGAGCCGCCTTCACATCATCCGCGTAAATTTCCAACTCCGGCTTCGTGTTAATGACCGCTTTATCGCTTAGTAGCAGGTTCCGGTTGGACATCCCCGAATCCGAGCGCTGCGCATCCTTGTGGATATGAATGCGACCGTTGAACACGGCCTTACTCGTACCGCCCAGCACTCCTTTGTACAGCTGGCGACTGGCGCAGTGCGGCACGGCATGGTCGACGCACGTATGATGGTCAATATGCTGACGACCACCGCCGATATACAGCCCGTTCAACGAACACTCACCACCCGAGCTTGTAAATCGGACGTCCGTGTCGAGGCGTGACCAACGGCCGCCTGTCCACACGGACGTACCCACGTAGTTTGCGTCCCGTCCCACCGAAATTTCAGTGCGTCCGACGTGATACGAACGATCGCACTCGCGCCCCCAAACCACGTGGTCCAGCCGGGCACCCGCTTCGCAGATGATCTCGGTCACCGAGTTGGTAAAGGCATCATCACTACCTCGTGACACGAACGACTGAATGACCGTTGCTGCGGTATTCGGTCGCAACACCACGAGCGCCCGTGGATGAGTCGAAGTAACCCCGTGTGACGCGTCCTGAACGTGCACGATATGAAGCGTCTCGGATGTCTGTGGACCCGAGACCACGACCAATAGTCCGTCGGAAATAAACGCCATATTCAGTGCGGTAAACGCCCAATCGGGTGCCGAGTCAAAGCGTGCTAAACTTCCGAGATGCTCACGCATCAACGTCGGATGTTTCGCCAAGGCATCTCGAAATGATAGTGCGTCAATCCCGTCCAGACTCGATCCGCTAGATAGATCGGCTCGGTACGTACCATTCACAAACACCAGCTCCGAATCCACCATGGGTGCGAGGGAGTACTCGGCGATATCTGCTGCCGTGACCGATGACTCCCCCGAGGTCTCAAAACTGAGCCGTTGCAACGACTTTGTGCTGGAGTATTTCCAGTGCTCCTGTCGCGTCGACGGAAACCCGCTCGCCCCGAAAGACGCCAATCCGGCGTCCTGTAACGCCTGCAGCCACTCAACTGCAGTAAAGGCCCGTTCACGCTCGGCGTGATTTGCTCGAATACTTTGAAGGTCCATCCAAATTCCCTAAGCCACCGTCGTCGCGATGTCTTCGTAACCTCGTTCTTCCAACTCAAGCGCCAACTCTTTGCCGCCGGAACGAACAATCTGACCCTCTTTCAGCACGTGCACAAAATCGGGGACAATATAGTCCAGCAAACGTTGGTAGTGCGTCACCACGATAAAGGCGTGCTTACCATTACGAAGCGAGTTGACGCCCTTCGACACGACTCGCAGCGCGTCGATGTCCAGCCC
>MDTG01177488.1_pt1 | contig 14251 bp, 9 predicted proteins | sample 811421 | NCBI WGS metagenome assembly MDTG01 (sample SAMN05326645, study PRJNA326480) | marine metagenome | isolation source: seawater | place: Pacific Ocean: South East | collected 2011
AACTTCTCCTTTGAAGCGTTGAAAGCCACGATACCGATGGGCTTGTCCAACAGGGCCTGGGACATCCCGGGCGGCACCTCAAACATGCTCATATTGACGTTGAGGAAGAAGGCCTCAGAGCGGAATTCTTCCGGAATGGTGGAGGTGTTGATTTCAACTTTCCTCTCGCTCATGTCGTCTAGGGTGAACACCAGGACGTAATCCGTTCCATGGTCCAAGGACAGGCTGTACTTGCCGCTTCCATTCGTCCGAACGGCATCGTACTCGGCACCACCGAGGAGGACCTCCACAGTGACACCACCCAACTTTCGGTTGGAGTTTTTGTCAGTCACCGTGCCGTCCACTTCAATCCCGGCTTGGGCCAAGATGTCCGAGGCGCAGGTGCACAGCAAGACGAGAAGCCAAAGCCCCTTGCCTTTCATCATCATCTCAATCCTGCTCATCTTTGTGTTCCGGGAGAATCCAACGGTCTCGAAATAAGGCATTTCCGCCGAATCAACGGCCATTTCATCCTTCTCCTTACGCAAAAATACGCCCTTGGGATACTGGGAACGCGAACACCTGCTCAGAACCGCCGACGTCACCATCGTCGGAGCGGGCATCGTGGGCATGAGCACGGCCCTGCGCCTCAGGAGCTTGATGCCCGACGCCTGCATCCGCATCGTGGAGCGACACCCACTCGCGGCTGGAGGCAGCACCAGAAATGCGGGATTCGCGTGTTTCGGGAGCGCAGGAGAGTGGTTGGACGACCTGCAAACCTTAGGAGATGAGGCGCTGGCTGAACTGGTCCATGCGCGTGCCCGGGGACTTCGCGACCTCATTGATTTGCTCGGTGAGTCCGCCCTTGGGCTGCAATGGTCTGGGGGCTGGGAGCTGTTCAGGAAAGAGGAGCAACCTCTTTGCGAGGCGGCCATGGCGGCCATGCCCCGACTGAATGCCCTGTTGACCCCCGTTCTCGAAGATGCCCTGCAAGGCCTGCACTGCGCCCACACCGGTCAGCCCGCCTTGCGTCCCGATCCAGATCGGGCCCACGCCCTTGGCGCCGTCGGGGCCCTTCACCTGCCCTGGGAAGGCATGCTGCACACGGGCCAAATGGTCTCGGCTTTCCACACTGCGCTTGACCGCGCCGGCATCCAACGGCTGCACGGCGTCGAAGTTCAGGGGTGGACTCGTTCCAGAGCAGGCGACGAATGGACTTTGCTGACTGACCTGGGGAAGCTCAATACGGCGCAGCTGGCGCTGTGTACCAATGGATTCGCAGCACAGTTGCTACCAGAACTCGACGTGAACGCCGAACCCAATCGCGTCCTCGTGCTGAAATCGGACGCCGAAGTGCTGCCCCAAGGAACCTATCACCTAGAACGGGGATACCTCTATATGAGGTCACTCCGGCCGAGAGAAATCCTGTTTGGAGGCGGTCGGCACTGGGGACATGAACTCATCGAAGGAGAGCCATCAATATCCGAGGACGCATGGGACGCACAGTTGCTGTCCGCTGCCCGCGGATGGATTCCTGGACACCTCGAGGTGACCCACCGCTGGACAGGATGGCTCGGGGTTGGACAGACCCGCGCGCCCTTGATCGGCACGTCCGAAACCGGACTGCACCATGCCGTGAGAATGGGCGGCATGGGTGTCGCGATTGGAGCTGGGGTGGGACGACAATTGGCCCAGCGCATCCACAGCGCGTAACCTTTTGGGACTACCTGGCGTAAGGGGCCGCAACCCCACATCATGCCCACAATGTCCCTCCCCCTTTCCGCTCAGTTCCGGAGTACTGCTTCGGTCCTCGGATGGCTTCTACTGCTTCCGTTTGGCACACTTGGACAACAGGATGCGCCGTCGTCCGCCTTGCACGCCGGCTGGCAAGCCGGGCCGATGGCACTGCAGTCTGAGCGCACCCAAGCTGTTGGCGCCCATCACTTGGGCAACACAGGTTACGGTCAAGCCGTCACCATTCAGGCCCACTGGAGAGGGCCCTGGGAAGTAGAGTTTCAAGGAGCACGTGGCCATGTTATCACCGATGATGGCGCCCTCAACGGCGTCCGCACGGAGATCCAGAGCGCAGCCGTGATGGTGAACTACACCCTTGGTGGACAGGAGACCCAGCGTGCGAGCACGCGGAATGCACGCATGACCCGAGGATTCCAACCTTTTGTCGGCATCGGCATCGCCCATGTGGACCACCTGATGAAACAGGATTTGGAAGACCACCTTGGCCGACGCTACCATCAATGGTCAGATGGGACGCTGCGCGACCGCGCTGAAATGGGGGATCACGATGGACAAGCGCCCGTATTGCGCCGGGATTACACCTACGAAAGCGACGTCGAAGGAGGTGTTCTTCCCCATCAACGGAGCCTGGCCATCCCAGCCCAGATTGGCGTTCGGATGGACGTAAGCCCTCGCGTCCGAACCCGTTTCGGATTTGGGGGTTGGTTCGGACTGCACGACAACGTGGACGGACAGAAAGGCGGAGCAGTCCTTTCAGGCGATGCCCTCGCCGCGGGATTCTTCGGAATCGGCATCCGCCTGGGTAAGCTGGGCAAGAAAGCGTCCCCGCCGTCCCACGGGTATGCGGCTCCTGATGCGGCCTTGCTCGCGGCCATGGACACCGATGGCGACGGCGTGGACAACCTGCGTGACCGCTGTCCCGGCACACCGAAAGGAGCCTTGGTCAATGAGAACGGATGTGCTGTCGACTCGGATGGCGATGGCTATGCCGATTACCGGGATGCCGAGCCGCACTCCAAGCACACCTTGGTGGATAAACGCGGTGTGGCCTTGGACCCGCAACTCATCACCCACTCCGCCGACTGGGACACCATCCGGGGCCAAGTGGCATCGGACCCTGCAGACTTGTTTGGCTTCACCCTTCGGGTGGCCAAACCCGAAACTGGATGGACCGAAGCAGAACAGCATTCCTTGCTGGCTTTTGCCCACTTGAAGGAAACCTCAGAGGCCCTGGAAATCCAAGTGGGAGAGAACCCGGCTGCAGCAGACCTCGCGGTGCAAACGCTGGAAACGCAGGGCATCACGCCGGAAGTCATGGCCCCGACTGGCGCGTCCGATGAGCCGCGCGCCACCAAAGTCGATGCAAACGAGGCCCTGGCCACGCCCCATTTCCGGGTTCAGCTGGGTGCTTTCAAAGCCCCGGACGAAGGCGAACTCCACGCTTTGTTGGCCGGCATCGATGTGGTCCGGTTCCAAGGGGACGACGGATTGACGCGCATCGTGTCCCGTGCCTTCAGCAAACGGGAGGCGGCTGTCGCATTTAAGGATGCCATGGAAGCCCGAGGCTTCATTGGGGCCTTTCTCACGGCCCATGGCCAGGAGAACACCCCGGCCTCGGCTCGAGAGCAGGAGGCCAACCAAGCGCAATTCGATGCCGAAAAGGTTCGGTTCCGCATCCAGCTTGGCGCCCTGAAAGAACGCGTGTCCACCGATGCCATGGATGCTTTCCTCTCCGTTGGACAGGTGGAGCACCTGACAGCACCGGGATGGCACCGCTATCTCCAAGGGGACTACGCTTCATTGGCCTCCGCCAAGGCCGCCCTGCCCGACTTGAAAGCCGCTGGTTTCACCGACGCCTTTGTGGTGGGCGATGTCTCGGGCCGTTTGGTCCCTGTCGCGGAAGCACTCATTCTGCTTCAGCAGGACTGAGCAGCGCGTCCGCCACGGCGTCCGCCACCCGCATGCCATCCATGGCCGCGGACACGATTCCGCCCGCATAGCCAGCGCCCTCTCCACAGGGGTACAATCCGGGGACGCCAGGCATGGACAAGGTGTCTCGGTTGCGCAGCATACGCACCGGGCTGGATGTGCGGCTCTCCGGTGCCACAACAATGGCTTCCGGATGAACATAGCCCGGCATTTTCCGGTCGAAGTCCCGAATGCCCGCAATCAGCCGGTCCGCAATGAACGGGGGCAGGACCCGGGTCAGGTCCACGGAGGTGAGGCCGGACAGATAACTGCAATTGGGAAGGTCCCGGCTCTTGCGACGCGCCACGAAATCCGTGAGCCGCTGGGCCGGGGCTTTTTGGCCTCCCCCTCCTGCCGTATGGCAAGCCTGCTCGACCGACCGTTGAAATGCCACCGCTCCTAGAGGTCCCGTGAATCCTTCTGCCTCCAATTCTGCCTCCTCCACGGTGGTCACAATCCCACTGTTGGCCCAGCGGTTGTTGCGCTTTGACGGGCTCCAACCATTGGTCACGATTTCACCGTCCTCCGTGGCACACGGGGCCACGACCCCACCTGGGCACATGCAAAACGAGAACACCCCGCCACCTTCCACTTGGGTAACCAAGGAATAAGCTGCGGGCGGCAGATGGGCCTCAGCGGCGGTCTGGCCCGCAGAGAGCCGATACTGCCGTTGGTTGACCCAGGATTGGGGATGCTCAATCCGGACGCCAAGGGCAAACGGTTTGCGTTCCACCGCAAGCCCTTCCCGGTGCATCCATTCAAACACATCACGGGCGCCATGTCCGGTTGCCAACACGACGGCTTTGCCCGCCAGCACGCCCTGGGACGTCTTCAATCCGGTCACGTGCCCGGCGGCATTTCGCTCCAATCCTTCGGCCCGCAAGCCGAAGCGGACCTCCCCTCCACAGCTGCGGATCCGCTCCCGCATGGTTTCGATAATGCCGGGCAGTTTGTTGGTCCCGATATGGGGATGGGTGTCCACGAGGATGTCCGCATCGGCGCCGTGCTCAACGAGCCATCCGAGCGCCGTGAACCACGGCCCGCGCTTTTTGGCCCGGGTGTAGAGTTTGCCATCGGAATAGGTTCCCGCTCCGCCTTCGCCGAAGCAATAGTTGGACTCCGGATCGACCGCGCCATTGCGGATGAGCTGAACCAGGTCCCTGCGCCGTTCGCGAACCGCCTTCCCCCGTTCCACCACGATGGGTCGAATGCCCCGTTCGATGAGCCGCAAGGCGCAATACAAACCGGCGGGACCAGCCCCCACCACCAAGGCTTCCTGTGCGCCATGAACCGATTTCCAATCGCCTTTCCGCACGGGAACCGGACCGACATCCAACCCCACCTTCATCTCCACCAGCGCCGGACGGCGCCGGGCATCCAAGCTCCTTCGCAATACGGTCCAAGACTGGAATTGTGAAGTCTGCTGGCGCACAGCCCGTTCGATGGCCTCGGGGTCGGAGGCGAGAGCCGGTGACAGGCGAATGACCACGGAACGGCCGTCATCAGGGCGTGGAGAAACCGAATCAGGGTTGTTCATTTCCAACGGCAAAATACGCCTGCAGGGGCCCGGAGGGCGGAGGGTGGGGCCTAGATTTGGAGCATGTCGACCCCCGACGTCCCCGAGCTGCGCATCGAAGACCGCGGCATCTCCACTGACCGGCAAATCGAACTCCTCGACCGGTTGCTGCTCCCCCGGCTGATTGAAGAGAAGATGCTGAGCCTGCTGCGCCAAGGCCGCATTAGCAAGTGGTTCTCCGGCATGGGACAGGAAGCCATCTCCGTGGGGTGCACCGCAGCCATGGAAGTGGACGAGTTCATTTTGCCCATGCACCGGAACCTCGGCGTCTTCACCACCCGTGACATTGACCTCGAAACGCTCTTTGCCCAATTCCAAGGCAAGGAGTCTGGCTTCACCCAAGGCCACGACCGCAGCTTCCACTTTGGAAGCATGGCCCACCACATCGTTGGGATGATTTCCCACCTCGGACCGCAATTGGGCATTGCAGACGGCATTGCCCTCGCCTCCAAACTGAGGGGTAGCGGCAAGGCCACCTTGGTTTTCACCGGCGACGGGGCCACCAGCGAAGGCGACTTCCATGAAGCGCTCAACGTGGCGGCCGTGTGGCAACTCCCGGTCCTGTTCTGCATTGAAAGCAACCATTGGGGCCTGTCCACTCCGAGCCGCGATCAATTCCGGTGCGCGCAGTTTATCGATAAGGCTGCGGGGTACGGGATTCCTGCCGAAGACGCCATTCGCGTCAACGGCAATGACATCCTCGCGGTGCTCGACACCGTGCGGCAGGCGGCGGCTTCCATCCGCGAGAACCCCCGCCCCATTCTGCTAGAGTTTGACACGTTCCGCCGTCGTGGTCACGAGGAAGCCAGTGGCACCAAGTACTACCCTGAGGGCCTGATCGAAGCGTGGGAAAAGAACGACCCTGTGGATTGTTTCGTGGAATTCCTGATGGCCAATGGCACCTTGGACGAGGGCAGGCTCGAGGCCATGAAGGAGCGGCACAGGGCCGCCATTGCCAGCGCCCTTAAGGCCGCTGAAGCCCAACCTGAGGTGACGGCCGACCGCAATGCGGAAGTCCAGCGACTGTTCCGAAACGAACTGGTCCCCACCCGTGCCATGGGGTCAGAAACGCAGGAGTTGAGGTTCATCGACGCCATCTCCGAAGGCCTCCGCCAGGCCATGGAACGCCACCCAGAATTGGTGTTGATGGGCCAGGATATTGGGCCGTACGGCGGGGTCTTCAAAGTGACCGATGGGTTCATGGACCAATTCGGCGAGGGCCGGGTCAGAAGCACGCCATTGTGTGAAAGCGCCATCGTGGGCGCCGGACTGGGACTCTCCATTGCCGGAGCCAAAGCGATGGTGGAAATGCAGTTTGCCGATTTCGTGACCTGTGGGTTCAATCAAATCGTCAACAACCTGGCCAAGCTCCATTGGAGATGGGGACAGAATGCCGACGTGGTCGTGCGCATGCCCACGGGTGCCGGAGTGGCTGCAGGGCCTTTCCACAGCCAAAGCAATGAGGCCTGGTTCTTCCATGTCCCGGGCCTGATGCTGGCTTACCCTGCATTCCCTGAAGATGCAAAAGGCTTGCTGGCCACGGCCATCGACACCCCGAATCCAGTATTGTTCTTCGAACACAAGGCCTTGTACAGAAGCCTCAGCGCACCAGTTCCAACCAACGATTACAGCTTGCCATTCGGCGAGGCCAGGTTGATTGGAGACGCCGTGGACGCGGTCATTGTGACGTACGGCATGGGGGTCCACTGGGCCATGGCTGAAGCCGAGCGACTCCGGGAAGAGAAGAACCAGCAAATCGGGGTCCTGGATCTACGCACGCTCGCGCCCCTAGATTGGGACAAAGTGTATGAAGTGTCGAGGAAAACGGGACGGGTCATGGTCCTGCATGAAGACAATCTCACAGGCGGAATCGGAGGCGAGATCACAGCCCGCATTCAATCTGAATGCTTTGAATACCTCGATGCGCCGGTCCGCCGTGTGGCTTCCTTGGACACGCCGATTCCGTTTGCCCCGAACCTCGAAGCCGCCTACCTCGCCACGCATGAGCTTCAGTCTGAGCTGGAGGCCCTGCTCGCTTATTGAGGTTACCCACAACCCGCCCACAACCTCCCATCCGTTTGGGGTTTCGAGCTATGTTGTATTCGTGAGCCGCATCTCCCAATCCCGACGGGCCGTCCGCACCTTGCTGCAAGAAGCACTGGAGCAATGCCAACAGCACATGGATGCCTGTCCGCAAGCCCGGCCACAATGGGAATCCATGGCGCAGTCGATGCACCGGATGCTGGAAGAGATGGAACTTCGCTTTTCGTGGCGTCAACGAGGGCCAAAGGAGGGAAAAGCCCTGTTTGACAAAGCTCAAGCAGCTGTACACCAGTGGCACAAAGAGATGCGGAGCATTCGTTGCCAGCATCCGATGGACACCACGTTGGAACGGCTCCCAGATTGGCCGCCGAAAACGCCTTTGAGTGCCGGTCGTAGACCAGCTTCAGCCTGATTAGGCTGCCTGTTGTTTCTGGCTGCCGATCAGCGGCGGCGTAAAACCTGTTGCGGGTTCTTGATGGCCTGCTCGATGGTCCGAATGTCCGATTTCAGCATGCCTTTCTTGTCGAGGCGCTTGGCTTGCGCGAGCAATGCCTTGGCTTCTTTGGTGCGGCGCTTGGAACTCTGGATGGCCGCGAGATTCAACATGACCGCGGCCTTTTCCTCGTCGCGCTTCATGCCGACATCCAATGCTGTTCGAAAGGCCTTCTCCGCCTCGGTAAGGCTGGACTCCAACAAAAGGTTGCCCGTCAAGAACCAATACTGGCCACGCTGACCGGACCACAAGTGCTTCGGATTGACCCCCTCGAGCATCGCCCGTGCCTTGTCTAGCTTTTGCTGCTGGATGCGGAAGGCCACCATGATCAGGCGCACACTGCGCAAAGCCGTTACTGTGAGCAGGGCTGCGAGGATGACCATGCCGATGCCACTCCCGACATAACCTGTCGTGAACAATTGCACCGCGTAGGCCGCGGCTCCACCGGCGAGGGCAAACTTCAGAATGCGGGTGTCAAAGGGAAATTTCATCGTCGGAGGCAAATTCGTGAACGGCAGGATGCCAGCCACGAAACTACAGTGCCCACCGGAGAGATGGCATAAATTTGCACGCGACTCCAATCCCCCTGTCTCTGCCATGAACCTCATCCGATTCCGCGTCATCATCGACATTGAAGAAGACGTGTACCGCGACATCCTCATCGGACGCACGGCCCCCTTGGAGGACCTGCACCGGGGCATCCTCGCTGCCTTCGATTTCGGAGAAGGGGAAATGGCCTCTTTTTTCCAGAGCGACGAGCATTGGGGACGCGGCCGGGAGATTCCCCTGATGGACATGGGCATGGACGAAGGGGGCAACCCCTACCCAAGCATGCGGACCACCGCTGTCGAAACCATGGTGTCGGCCACCAATGACCGGATGGTTTATGTCTACGACTTCCTCCGTATGTGGTGCTTCTACGTGGAGGTCATCGGCATGGAAAAAGGCGAAACGCCGGAGTACCCCCTGCTGGCCGAAGAATTTGGAGAGGCCCCCGACCAATTCAGCAAGGAAGTGGACCTGGGAGATGGCCCCGCTACGCCAGCGGAAGAAGATGACGGACCCTTGAAGACCGGCGATCCCGAACTGGACGCCTACCTGGCTGGTGACGAAGACGAGGAAGAGGATGGACCGAGCTTCACTTCGCTCGATGACCTGGACGACCTCGCCTTTTGATCGATACTCCAACACTCCATCCGCGGCAGGGCGATTCCCCGCTGCTCATCACCGTCGTCGGACCGACGGCCATCGGAAAAACCGAGTTGGCCATCCGAATCGCAGAGGACCTCGGCGCTGAGATTCTGTCTTCGGACAGCCGGCAATTCTACCGGGAAATCCCAATCGGAACGGCCCAACCGACCCCTGAAGAACGGGCCAGAGCTCCCCACCATTTTGTGGATTTCCTCTCCATCCATGATGAGTACAGCTCTGGCCGTTTCGAGTCGGATGCGCAAAAGTGGCTGACCCAGCATTTTGCCAGCCGAACGGCCCATGGTATGCCGCCCGTGGCTGTGATGTCCGGCGGCAGTGGCCTTTACGTGCAAGCGGTCCACCACGGACTGGATGCCATGCCATCCGACCCGGCCACACGCGACATCCTGAACGCCATCCACACAACTTCCGGCCTCGCCCCACTGCTCGACGAACTGCAGAAGCTCGACCCACAACACTTCGAAGTCGTCGATCGCCAGAACCCCCACCGGGTCATCCGGGCCCTCGAAGTCAGCCGGGTCGCCGGCATTCCATACAGCGAGCTTCGGGAGCAGCATGCATCGGCCCTGACCCTTCACCCCGGCGGGTGGGCCCGCCACCGGCGGCGTTCCTGGGACACGCTGACCCTCGGACTCGGGGGTCCGCGGGACTGGCTGCACGACCGCATCGGATGCCGAGCCAAGGCCATGATCGATGCAGGTTGGCTCGCAGAAGCTGAGCAAGTCCTGCCCCACCGCGAATTGAATGCACTGAAAACCGTAGGCTACCCTCAGCTGTTTGATGTGCTCGAAGGCCGCATGGATCTCGACACTGCCCTCCGCAAGATTACCGAAGCCACACGCCAATTCGCGCGGCGGCAACTGACGTGGTTCCATCGCCAACCCGACGTGCATTGGGTGGATGCCCGCAAGCTGGACCGCGGGGTGGAACTCGTCCGACAATTCGTTCGATATGGCCGGGTCTGAGCATCAAGCCCGCCCACCGAAGGGTCAGGTCCACTTCGATGCGCAGTCGATGGAAGACCTGGGATTCCTCGACATCCGCGGACTCCTGGAGGACTTCTGCAAAACCGATAGCGCCAAACGCCGCGCCCGGGACCTCAGCCCCACCGCGTATCGCCCAGCCGTACTCGAAGCGCTCGACAGCACCGACGAGCTCCGGCGCATCCGCGTGGAAGGGTGCACCTTCCCCGCACTCGTCTTCGAAGAAATCAAAGCGGAAATCAAACTGCTAGAGGTGTCCGGATCCGCCTTGACCGAGGCCGGCTTTATGCGTGTTCTCCAATGCACACGACTGGTCAACGACATCATCGGCGCCCTTCAGGGTCGGGAACGTGCCTTCCCGCGCCTATGCGGCATGCTGGGAACCGTCCATGAAAACACGGAAATCGTCCAGGAAATCGAAGCCATTTTCGATCCCAAGGGTGGGGTTCGGAACAATGCCTCTACTGCACTTGGGCGGATCCGAATCGACATGCAGACGGCCCGCAGGCAGGTGAACCGGCTGTTCGACAAAGCCCTGCGCACCTGCTCCAAACAAGGTTGGCTGGCCGATACCGAGGAAGGCTACCTCAACGAACGCCGGGTACTCGCCATCGCCAGCACACACAAGCGGAAGGTGCGGGGAACGGCACTGGGCACGTCCAAAACGGGCTCGGTCACCTTCATTGAACCGGCCGAATGCCAGCAGGTCAATCACGAGCTGGAAATGCTCAAGGACGATGAGCGCAAAGAGATTGTGCGCATCCTTCGTGCCCTGACCCAGCGCATCCGGAAGCACACCCCGCTCATCAAGGCTCAACAGCGCCTGCTTGTGCGCTTCGACTTCTTGCAGGCCAAGGTCAAACTCGCCCTCGATATGGACGCGGTCAAACCGCACATTGTCAAGGAACTTCGAGTGGAATTGCTCAAAGCTTACCATCCGCTTCTGCTGCTCGCCCACCGGGGCAAAGGCCTGTCGGTCGAGCCGCAGAATTTGACCCTGAACCGCCAACGGCGGATGCTGGTGATCAGCGGTCCCAACGCGGGCGGCAAATCCATCACCCTCAAAATGGTCGGGCTCATCCAAGCCATGGTACAAAGCGGGCTGCTCGTGCCCGTGCATTCCAACAGTGCGTTTGGACTGTTCAAGGAAATCCTGACCGACATCGGTGACAACCAAAGCATCGAGAACCAACTGTCCACTTACAGCTACCGGCTGAAGCGGATGAAGGGCTTTCTGAGGGCTGCGGGGCAGAACACCCTCCTCCTGCTGGACGAATTCGGCACCGGTAGCGACCCCGAACTCGGAGGGGCCCTGGCCGAAGTCTTTTTCGAGGAGTTGTACAAGAAGAAGGGATTTGGCGTGATCACCACCCATTACGCCAACATCAAAACCCGCGCCACCTCCATGTCGGAGGCCATCAACGGCAGCATGCTATTTGACGGAGAAACCTTGTCCCCCACCTATCAGCTCGATCTGGGACAACCGGGCAGCAGCTTCACGTTCGAGGTTGCCGAGCTCAACGGCATTGACCGGAACCTGATTGGACGCGCCAAACAGAAGCTCGACCCGCGCAAGGTCAAACTGGATGGCCTCATCGCCGGGCTACAAAAAGAAAAGTCACGCCACACTCGGCTGACCGATCGGCAACTCAAGGCCGAACATGCCGCGGAGGAAGCCCGCCGCGATTACGAGCGCAAGGCCGCCCAACTGGATGAACGAAAGGAGTCCGTGCAGCAAATCGGGCAAGCGCAAAATGCAGCCTTGGTGCGCGGAAAGAAGTTGCAGCAGTTCATCGACCGCTTCAAATCCGGTCAGTCCAATGCCAGTCTGATCGAGGATATCCGGAAGTACCTGTCGGTGGAAGCGACGAAAAAGGCGGAGAAAGCCGAAGCTGCTGCCCGGAAAAAGGCCGCCAAAGACAGCAAGCGCAAAAGCGGCAGGGCCAAGCAACACCTCGATCGGATTGCCGTCGGAAGTACGGTCCGGCTGCGCGAGGGCCGCCAGCGTGGAGAAGTCATCGAACTCAAAGGCCGCAAAGCCACGGTCGCCTTCGGCGAATTCCGCACCCGGGTCGAACTGCAGGACCTCGTCTGGGTCCGTTGAGCCGGGCTTACTCGAGGATGATTCGGCGGGTGACTTGCGCTCCGTCGGCCATCGTGACAGACAAGTACACGACGCCGCGAGGCCAGGCCCCCATATCGAGCGTCATGGCACCACCCCACCAACGCTCACGCTGAAGCAGGCGTCCCTGACCATCCCGCAACGTCAGCTCTGCAGCTCCGGACCAATCGCCACCCGGCAATCGCACATGCAGCACATCACGCGTCGGGTTGGGCATGACGCGGAAGGCCTGCGCCAGATTGAGCTGGTTCACATCGGCAATCTCCTCACAGGCCTGATCGGGACCGCAGGGCACGGCGGCTCCCAAGTCCGGATACGCCCCGTGCAATACCGTCTGTCCGGTCTCATTGGGGTCGAGCCACAGTTCCAGCTTCTCGTCAGCCGGGTTGGGATTGTCGTCCCAGTGGTAGGACATCTTGCCATAGTAATCCGGCTGATTCGGTCCGGTGCCCGCTCCTGCACTTCCATTGGAACATGCGGAAAGTCCCGCCGAGAGGGTTCCGATGGACAGCCCTTCCTCATTGAACAAGTGAGAGCCAGAGGAGCCGCCTTCGGTCACGCCGTGATCGGTGACCGTTTCCACCCAGTATACACGCCAATGAGAACCGAACGCCCCGAGGCTGATGCTGGATGTATTCTGGGTGTAGGTGCTGATCTTTTTGACGTCTCCAGAGGGGTGGTGAATGCCCACACCGCTGCCAGAACCGCTGCCACTGGCGTCCCACCCCGCATAGTAGACGTCCCAATTGGAGGGAATCGCGTCCTCGACTTCCAACAACAGGAAGTCAGAACCGTCGAAGTTGTTGCCTTGGATGTCATCGGAATCGGCAAGCCGAACGACCCCCGTGCGGCGGCGGTTTAACAGGCCATTGCCCTCTCCACATTCCGGGCGCTCGTAGTTGTAATACACCTTGAGCAAGGCGAAGTCGTCATCATCTGCATTGCTTGCGCAGTGCAAGGCCGTGAGCATATACTGACGGCAATCGAGGGCAGTGGTATTGACCATGGCGCCGGAGCAGAGGAAGGAGCCACCGTTCTCGATGATGGACAAGCGGACAGTGGCGTCCCGTTGACACTCCCACCCTTGAATTTCCGGACAAGCCACATCGACTTCGCACGGCTGCGATCCACCGCGGACAGCCTCAACATCGCGAAACAGGGCAGCTGCCCCTTCCATGGTCAACCGCACACCCGGCATGAGGTGGGCCGGTGCGGACAACCGCAGAACCGCCCACTCCCCCGGAACATCACCGGTCGCGATGCGACCGTGGTGGTCATTGTCCCGGAAATCATAAGGTCCTTCTTGCCAAGAACCGGTGAGGTCCGTCACCCAAAGTTGGGCGCCGGCGGGCAGGTGGAAGTCCGAGAAGTGCAGGGCCAATCCAGCCGCCGCGGGCAAGTGCACAGCCACGGCATGGCGGTCCGTGAAGGCTGTGGGAGCCAAGTCTTCGGTTTGGTCTTGCACCACGCCGTACAAGTATTGGCCGGATTCTTCGGCCAACTTTTCCGCACGCTCCCACGCCGCCTCAACATCCATGGCCTCCATTTCAACCACCTCAAATGGTTGGGTCAGCAAGGCCGACGGGCAGCGCAAGTTCTCGGTCTGGGCCAAGGAAAATTGAGGAACGACCAACAGGGCCAGCAGACCGGCAAAGGGGAATCGAATCATGGGTGCAGGTTCTCGCCCTGTGGATGGGCCAAGGCCCCCAAGATACGCCGCCTGCCGGGGTTCATTTTTTGGGAATTGCCTCCTCTTTCCGCGCCTGACAGGGGGACCCCTGCGATTATCTTTCGGACATGACGTTGCGTCCCCTCCTCCCCCTGATTGTTGGACTGTTCCTGCTCGTTCCTGCGGCCCTGCTCGCGCAGAAGCCCGTGCAGGAGCAAGGGGAGAAATTCAACACGCTCCTCTATTACATGAACCGCATGTATGTGGATTCCGTGGATTTGGACGGACTCGTCGAAACCGCCATCCGTGGGATGCTCGAGGAGCTCGATCCGCACTCTGTTTATATCCCCGCGGAAGACCTGCAGCAAGCCGATGAACCGCTTAATGGCAAATTCGAAGGCATCGGCGTCCGCTTCAACATCATGAAGGACACCATCATGGTGGTGTCGAC
>MDTG01228471.1_pt1 | contig 14251 bp, 17 predicted proteins | sample 811421 | NCBI WGS metagenome assembly MDTG01 (sample SAMN05326645, study PRJNA326480) | marine metagenome | isolation source: seawater | place: Pacific Ocean: South East | collected 2011
CAGATGAACTCCTAGAGCTCATAGCATTAACTGGTCAGGGAGATAAAAAAGTTCATGAATTATCAGGAGGTCAAAGACAAAGAGTAGCGATAGCAAGAGCACTAGCTATTGAACCTGAAGTTCTGCTTCTAGACGAACCTCTTTCTGCATTAGATTTAAAATTGCGTCAAAAAATGAGAACAGAGTTAAGAGCCATTCAAAAAAGAGTTGGAATTACTTTTATTTATATAACTCATGATCAGGGTGAAGCATTAACAATGTCTGATAGAGTTGCAGTTATGAATGAAGGAGAATTAGAACAAGTAGGACTATGTGATGATGTATATGACTTTCCTCACACACCATTTGTTGCAACTTTTGTAGGAGAAAATAATCCTTTTTATGGGAAAGTAATTTCAGTTGATGGAGATATGGTTAAAGTTGAATCTAGTGGAAATATTTTTATGGCCAAGGCGGGAAAAATTCAAGATAAAAAAATTCATAATTTTTCAAATGGAGAAGATGTAATTATGTTTATTAGACCTGAGTCTATATTTATAAAAAATGAAAATAATCAAATGGAAAATAATTTTGTTGCCAGTGTAAACACTATTGAGTTTGAAGGTAATTTAAAGAATATATATCTTAATATTAACCCTAATATGAATGTTAGATTTAGTGTTCCAAATGCAGTAGACACAAGTAATCTATCAAATGGTAAAGATATAGAACTTACCTTCTCTTCACATAAAGCTGTGGTCCTCCCTAGAGGCTCTCTTGCAGTTGACTAATTATTTAATTAATGAATTATTTTTTTAACAAAAACGGCCCATTAATTTCAACTTATTTTATAATAGCCATTGTTTTTTGGTTAGTTTTCTTAATTATAATCCCACAACTGTACATGTTGGACTTATCTTTTAGGCCCAATCTTCCACCTTTGTTAAGAGGAGGTCCGGATGATGTCCATACATTAACACATTACAAATATTTTATTTTTGGTTCAGAAACAAGTGATGATACTTATAACTACGTTGATATAGGTGTTTTCTTTAATACAATATTGACTGCAATATTTGTTACTATAATTAATCTTTGTTTTTGTTATCCAATTGCTTTTTATATGGCAAAAGTTGCTAATTCAAAAACATCTAGACTTCTTGTTGTGTCATTAATTATTCCATTTTGGATAAATGAATTATTACGATCCTTTGCTCTACGAATATTATTTGCAGGTGAAGGTGTAATTAATAATATTTTAATTGGAACTGGTTTAATTGATACAGGAATAAATTTTATAGCTATGGATGTGGCTTTATATACTGGATTGACATACGCATATATATTGTTAATGATTTTTCCTCTGTATAATGCAATTGAGAGCTTAGACACCAACCAACTCGAGGCAGCAAAAGACTTAGGTTCATCAACTATAAGAACTCATTGGAGGATTGTTATACCCCATGCAAAAGCTGGAATTGCTTCTGGATGTACGATGGTTTTTATGTTGACAGCAGGGGCCTTAGCGACTCCTGTAGTACTTAGCAGTCCAAATACATATTGGTTTACTCAGTTAATTTATCAGTGGTTTAATATGAATGACAATTGGTCTAGAGGCTCAGCATATTCTATTTTGCTTCTTACAATTTCTGTTATTTTCGTTCTTTTAATGATGCGAATATTTAGAGTTAAAATTGGTGAAATTATAAGATGAAATCTCAACAGATTTTAAACATTTTACTAGGGATATATATTTTTATATTTTTTTCATATTTATTTGGACCACTAATTATTATGAGTATCACAGCTTTTAATTCACTCGAATTTCCATCAATTACACCATGGGAGTGCTTTAGTTGGAGATGGTTTAATGAAGGAAAAATTGCTTATGATGGACAACATTTAGCTGGATTAGCATCTGATTGGAGATTACATGATGGTTTTATAAAAAGCTTAATAATTGGGTTAGGTGTAGTTTTATTATCAGTCCCAATTGGTATGGCTGCGGCAATTGTTTTAACTCAAGTACATAGTAGATTAAGAACAATATTTTACTCTATTTCAATAATGCCCGTATTATTTCCAGGCGTAATTATTGGAATTTCCACTGTTGTTTTATGGGATCGTATAGCTACAATTGGTGGAGAGGGTTTTATTTCAGACATTGGAAGAAATGGTATTTTTTTAACGATTTTGGGTCAAACATGTTTTATTTCAACTTATTGTTTCTTAATTTTTGTTGCCCGACTTCAAAGATTTGACCAAACCCAAGAAGAAGCAGCACTAGATTTGGGAGCTAGTCAATCTCAAGTTTTTTTTAAAATTTTAATTCCTTACTTAATGCCAGCAATTGCTTCATCAGCAGTAATTGCTTTTCTAGCTTCATTTGAGAATTATAACACTACGGTTTTCAGCATTTTATCTGAACAAACTTTAACTACTGTAATTGCCTCAAAAGTTAGACTTGGCATTAGTCCTGCAATAAGTGCATTAGCTTTGGTAATTATTGCAATAACTTTGATTACTGCAATCATTTATGAAATCTTAAGAAGACGTGAGGATAAAAAGAAAAGTGAAAAACAAAATCAACTAATTTATGAAGAAACCAAAGATAGTCGCTTAAAAAAAGAAATTAAAAAATCTTATAAAATTCCTAAATCTGTTTATGTAATAATTTTAGTTCTTGTTATAAGTATATTTGGTTTTAATCAGCTCATTAAAAACGGTTTATATGGTGCAGAATGTGTAAGAGCTGCAGATGAAGCAAAAAAATCAAACTTTAGTGAACAATTAAAACTACTGCAAAAAAATGCTGAATCAGTTGAAGAAGAGGCCTTAGAGGGAGGAGAATTAGGAGGCAATAAAGATTATGGAGATATATTTGGTGATACAAATTTATTTAAAGATTTTGGAGGATTTGATACCAAAGAAAACTCGGAGGATTAAAAAATTTGCAACTTAAAAGATCAGTAATAGGTAATTTAAATAAGCAAGATATAGAACTTATTAGTATTAAAAATAATAACAATTTTGAAATTGTTTTTTATAATTATGGAGGATATTTTCATAATATATTTATTCCTTACGTTAATAAAAAAGAAAAAAGGGAAGATGTTTTATTAGGCTATGGAAGTCTAAGAGATTGCTTTATTGCAGATGGATATTTTAATTCAATAATTGGTAGAGTATGTAATAGAATAGGAAATAGTAAATTTACACTTAACAATAAAGAATATAATTTATTTCCTAATATACCACCAGATCATCTTCATGGAGGTAAGGAAGGATTTAATAAAAAAATTTGGAAATTGAAAGGTATTAAAGAAGACAATAATTTTATTAGTTGCACATTGACTTATTTATCTAAAAACTTGGAAGAGAATTATCCAGGTAATTTAAATTGTAAAGCAACTTATGAGTTAAACAACAATAATGAGGTTCTGATTATATTTGAAGCTTTTTCAGATGAAGATACAATAATTAATTTGACAAACCATAATTATTGGAACTTTCATGGACACAATAATTATTATCAAAATATTGCCGATCATAATGTTAAAATAGAGTCTAATTTTATTTGTGTAAATGATGAGAATTCAATTCCAACTGGTAAGTTATTAAATGTTAAAAAAACTAAATTTGATTTAAATAAATTATTTTTAATAAATAATAGTTTCTTAAATGAGGGTGGAATTGATAATAACTACTCTTTAATAGATATAGAACATGATAAATCAATTGCTCAAATTTATAGCAATAAAACTGGAATGGGAGTTGAATACACAACAAATCAATCAGGTATTCAATTATACACAGGAAATATGATGAATAAATCTTATAATGGAAAATATAATAAAAAATATGGAGTTCATTACGGTATATGTTTGGAAGCTCAAAATTTTCCTAATGCTATTAATAACACTAGATTTCCATCGCCAATATTAAGAAAAGGAGATACTTATAAATCATTTACTAAAATTAAGCTAAGGAATGATTTTATTTAAAATCTATATAAAATGAAAATTAGTAAAAAAATTATTAATAATCTTAAAAGTTCTGGAGTTAATTTTTATCTTAGTGTTCCTTGTAAATTATTATCTAATATGATTAAAATATTAGAAAGAGACAAAAATATATATTATTCATCTGTTCCCAGAGAAGAAGAAGGTGTTGGAATATGTGCAGGAGCATATTTAGGTAATAAATTACCTTGTATAATGATGCAAAATACAGGAATTGGAAATTCAATAAACGCAATTGTATCTTTATTGCAATTATACAACATTCCAACTATCTTACTCATAAGTTACAGAGGTACACCTGGTGAAAAGGTTGGTGCTCAAGGAGGAATGGCTAAAATTACAAAAGATGTTCTAAATATTCTTCAAATTCCTACTCTACATTGTTCTTCAGAAAAAGATTTAAATAAAATTAATACTTATGCAAATCACGCTAAAGTAATGGAATCTCCTGTAGCAATATTATGTGATTTTGATCTAATGAAAGATGACAAGTGAATAGATTTGAATTACTGAAAACTCTACAAGGAGTGTTGAAAAATAAACTTGTTATTTGTAACATAGGCTTACCATCACAAGAATTATATAAAATCAATGATCAAGAAAATTATTTTTATATGTTAGGTAGTATGGGTTTAGCATCTTCTATAGGATTAGGTTTATCTTTATCTCAAAAAAAAGATGTTATTAGTATTGATGGTGATGGCTCAGTACTTATGAATATGAATTCTCTTTCGACAATAGGAAATAGAGCACCTAATAATTTTACACTTTTAATACTAGATAATGGTTCATATGGTTCTACTGGAGATCAAAAAACTTTTACAAGTGAAAACACTTCATTAAAAGATGTTGCAATTGGTTCTGGTTGTAAAAAAGTTATTGAATGTGATCCAATCGAAACTTCTAAGATACTTAAAAATGCAATTAATGATAAAAAGAATTCATATGTAATAATTTCAAAGATTAAATCTGGAAATATCTCAGTTAATCCAATACCGCTAAATCCTATTACAATTAGGGATAGATTTAGAAAATTTATAAACTTGGTTACTTATCTATAATTGTTTTTATATAAATTAATTAGTTTTTGTCATGGTGCATAAAATTTCAAATGCAATAGTGGCGCCCACATGGGAGGTTAGATTGTTTACATCAAAAGGTGGAGAAACCTCAACTACATCAGCTCCAATATAGTTTAAATCTTTTAGAGCTCTTATTATAATCTGAGCTTCTCTAACTGAAAAACCTCCAACTTCAGGAGTGCCGGTACCTGGTGCAAAAGTTGGGTCTATACCATCAATATCAAACGTAAAATAAGTATCTACATCTTTTAAAACTTTGTATATTTTTTCAATACAATTTTTAAAGCCCATATTGTAATAGTCATCAATTGTTATTATTGTAATACCCTGATCTCTTGCCCATGATAAATCATTAGGATCGTAAAGAGATCCTCTCAGTCCAAGAATTACATATTTTTCAGGATCAACAAGATTTTCTTCGATTGCTCTTCTAAAGGGAGTCCCATGAGTGTATTTATAACCACCAAAATAACTATCGTATGTATCTGAATGTGAGTCAAATTGGAAAAGTCCAATTGGCTTGTCTCTTTTTATTCCCCTCAGTATTGGCAGACTTATAAGATGATCTCCACCAATTGATAAGGGTATGGTTTTGTTTTCTTTAATTTTAGAAAAAAAAATTTCAATTTTGTCTAACGAGTCGTGAAGATCAGCTGGGTTAACAGGACAGTCTCCAATATCTGCAATATTATATTTATCATATGGGCTTTTTAATGATTGAGGATGATACAATCTTACCAATGATGAAGAGTTTCTTATTTCTCTAGGACCATGTCTTGCACCTGGCCTATTTGTTGTCCCTCCATCCCAAGGCACACCGCAAATACAATAATCTAATTCAGAAAGATTTTTAATAATTGGAAGTCTAAAAAATGTGGCTACATCAGCAAACCTTGGAACAGACATACTTGATAAAGGTTTAATTTTAGACATGAATTTAACTTATGATATAAAGACCGTAAAAATTCAAGTTTATTAATAAATGAAATGGTTAATTTTTTAAAAATGAGTAATTTATGGACAAAATTGAAATAATTAGAGGTTTAACAAATAGAAAATTTCCTAACATTTCTTTAAAAAATCAAGATGGTATATTTTTAAATCTACAGCGAAAAGATACTTTTAGAATATTATTTTATTTTTATTCTTTAACCGGAAGACCCGACCGTGTACTTCCAAATAATTGGGAAAATATTCCTGAAGCTAAAGGGTGTACTTTGCTAAATTGTGCAATGAGAGATAATTATGATAAAATAATTCAACTAAACACTATTCCTATTGGAGTCTCTACTCAAGTAGAGGAGGATTTAAAAGAGATGTGTTTAAGGCTTAATGTGCCTTATGATGTGTTAAGTGATAATAACTTAAAATTAACAAATGAAATTGGATTACCTATATTTGAATTAGAAAATAAGGTCTATTTAAAAAAAGTAATGATAATTGTGGAAAAAAATATTATAAAAAAAGTATTCTATCCTATTCTTTTCCCATACAAACATATAGATGAGGTAATACAATGGTTAAAAAAAAATTAAGTTCATTTTTTTTCATTCTTTTAATTGTTATCTCCTCTTCTATCATTGCCAATCCAAACTTGGATCAGTGGTTAGATACTGATAAGACATATAAAGATTTAATTAACGAAGGATATGAGGTCAAAAGTTATTCTATTAGTGATATACAGGCTGATAATGGCCTAACTTTACTGCTATTTGTTACTGTTCTACAAAGAGATAATGAAATATTTGAGTGTCAAGAATACCAAACAATAAATGAAAAACTAGATACTTTAGATATGTCTTTAGTTTGTAAACAGCTTGTCCAACCCTATGAAAGAGGTGTTGGTACTTAATTTTGCATATTTAAAAAGAACCACTGAAGTGCTATTAATGTGAGACCATTCAAAATTTTTCGTTTTCTTAGCATTTTTTCAACTTCATTAACCTTATAACTTTTAACTAGTATATCTTCATTTTCTTTATCTAATCCTTTAATTCGCACCTCATTAATTGAGTGAACTTCACCGATAAATATATGATAAAACGACTCTGAAGATCCAGGGGCTGGAAAATAACTATAAATATCTTTTAATTTTTTAATTTTGTATCCGGTTTCTTCAAAACACTCCCTTTTTGCAGCAGTTTTTGGATTTTCTCCTTTGTCAATGATCCCTGCAGGGACCTCAAATAGATAATTATCAAAACCTTTTGAAATGGTGCCTGGCCTAAATTGGCGAATTAAAACTATTTCTTGTTTTTTTGGGTCGTACGGAAGAACTGCTGCTACTTGGGCTCCTCCAAATAGCTCTCTCTTAATCTGAGGGCTCCAATTTCCATTAAATTTCCTATACTTCATTTCAACTTCATTCATTTTAAAAAAACCATTAAAAATATTTTTTTTTGAAATTATTTTAAATTTTTTTCTCATATAAATTGATTAAATTTTAATTAGATATATATTTATTTTCTCATGGAAAAAGCTTTATTTGGTGCCGGGTGTTTTTGGGGTGTGGAAGAATCATTTAGAAAATTGAATGGCGTAATAAATACTGAAGTTGGATATTCAGGTGGCATAACAACTAACCCGACATATGAATCAGTTTGTGTCGGTAATACTAATCATGCAGAAGTTGTTTTAATTGAATTCAATACGAATGAAATATCATTTGAAAATTTACTTGATCATTTTTGGAAATGTCATGACCCTACAACTCTTAATATGCAGGGGCCTGATATAGGAACACAGTATAGATCAGTAATATTCTATTTTGATGAAAATCAAAAAAAAATATCTCATGAATCAAAATTAGCATATTCAAAAAAATCTAATTTAAATATTGTGACTGAAATTAGTAAAGCTAAGGAATATTACAAAGCTGAGGAATATCATCAGAAATATATCCAAAAAACTGGCTTACATTGCGCTATTTAATCTTGACTAAAAAAAATTATTTATAGAAATGAGTGAGGATTTCTTTTTCGCATTTATTACTGGTTGGGCAATCTTAGCAATATTTTGGTTTACTATTATAGTTTTTATTTTAATTAGAAAACCACCAAAATCTAACTTAAAAAAAAGTACAATACTAAAATCGATTATATTTTTTTTGTTATTATTGTTAATTATTTTCTTATTAAGGTGAGGCCGATTCGTTTTAAGGTCACTATCTCTATCTACATATAGTATATGATATTACAATTTATACTAACATATTGATAATTAACAACTTTTTAATTATTTATGTTGAATACTGGTTTTTTCATAAATATAAACTACCTCGAAATTAAACGAACGGTTAAAAAAATGTCTATATTAAAAAACTATTTTAAACAAAACAGTGTGATGCACAGCTTCTCAAGTTGTCAATGGCCTATCGGTGACCCTCAAGAAAAAGAGTTTCATTTTTGTGAAGCTAATACAGTAGCAGGGAAGCCCTATTGTCAGAGTCATTGTGATATTGCATATATCGATGAAAAAGAGCTAAAAAAAGAAAAAGAAGCTCAAAAAAACCGTCGAATTGCTGCATAACAATCACTTTATATTCTTTAAAGTTATTACTATATAATAAAAAGCTAATTTCAACATATTGACATTAGCCATTATATTTTTAATATAATGTAATAATGCTTTTTAATATTTTAAACAAAATTAACTTACAAGGTACACTAGAGATAATAGATCATAAAAATAATAAACGTACCTTTGGAAATTCTAATCCTAAAGTAACAATTCGGTTAACAACCAAATCAATTGAAAGAAAACTTTTTTTAAATCCAAGTCTTCACATAGGTGAAGCTTATATGAATAAAGATCTTGTTATTGAAGAGGGGTCTATTGAAGATTTTATTAATCTAGTAACCAACAGTTATGATGATTTCGTATCAAATAATAACTTTTATAAATTTTATGAATTTTTATCTTCAATATTCATGCCTTTTCAACAATTAAATCAACTAGTTAATTCAAAAAAAAATATTGCTCATCACTACGATATTGACGAAAATTTGTACAAATTATTTTTAGATAAAGATATGCAGTATTCATGCGCATATTTTCACAATCCAAATATAGGTTTAGAACAAGCACAAAAAGACAAAAAACAACACATAATTAATAAATTACAAATTGATGAAAGTATGAATGTTCTTGATATTGGTTGTGGCTGGGGAGGTATGGCTATTGAAATAGCTAAATCAACAGGAGCAAAAGTAAAAGGCATAACCTTATCTGAAAACCAATTTAAAACTGCAAATGAAAGAGCTCAGAAAGAAGGTTTAAATGATAAGGTTAAATTTGTTCTTCAAGATTATAGAAATGAAAAAAATAAATATGATAGAATAGTTTCTGTGGGCATGTTTGAACATGTTGGTGTAAAATATTTTAAAACTTTTTTTAACAAAGCTTGCAATATATTAAATGATAATGGCATATTTCTCTTACATACAATTGGCCAAAGGGGAAAACCAACTGCTACAAGCCCATGGATTAGAAAATATATTTTTCCCGGAGGTTATATCCCTTCTCTATCTGAAATTATGAAAGAAACACAAAAATTAAATATTAATATAACTGATATAGAAATTTTAAGATTACATTATGCTCATACACTTTCACATTGGTATAAAAATGTACTAGAAAATAAAGATAAAATTATTAGTATGTTTGATGATCGTTTTTTTAGAATGTGGGAGTTTTATCTTTTATCCAGCAAATATTCTTTTATTAATATGGGCAATGTAGTGTTTCAGATACAAATTTCAAAAAATATTAACAATTTGCCTATTACTAGAAACTATATTTATAACTAATATATTTATAGTTATTGCAAATATTTTGTGGGTGATATACTTTTTCTAAAATATGTATCAAAGTTTAAACAATTATATAATTAGAGCATCAATATTTCTTGTTATTGTATTCATAATTGTTGTCCTATTATATCCTGTTTTGCAAAACGCTTTTTTATCTAATATCTTTATAAATGTTATAATCATTTTAGCCTTAATTTTGGGAATAGTTTTTAATTTTTATCATCTTTTAATTTTAAATTATAAATTTATTTCATTCTCAAACTTTAATATTACTAACTCTGTAGACTCATTTTCAAATTTGAGAGGAGCAGAAAAAAACATTACTTTAGATTTAAAAAATCTTGATGGGAGATTAGTTTTTAAAAGTTCATCAATTAATAGGCTTATTGAAAACTCCGATTTGACTCTTATTAGTATAAGAGAAACTTCTAGATATCTTGTTGGTCTTTTAGTTTTTCTTGGTTTATTAGGTACGTTTTGGGGTTTGCTTAAAACTATTGGTTCAGTTGGAAATGTTATCGGTGGACTGGGGATAGATGATACAAATGTAGCTGGTTTTTTCAACTCTTTAAAAGATGGTTTAAATGCTCCATTAGAAGGAATGAGCATTGCTTTTAGCAGTTCTTTATTAGGTTTAGCAGGATCCTTAATATTAGGTTTATTAGATTTAAACTTAGGACAAGCTCAAAATAAATACAGTCAATTTTTCGAAAAAACACTTTCGACAAATGCTTCGCCAGAATTTTCCGACAAAGACAAAACACCAACTACAAAGGCAATTCAAAAAATTTATGATAACCTAGACAATATAGTAAACGCATTAAAACAATCTTCAGATAATCAAATTAGAATTACAAATAATTTGGATAAATTCCAAAAAATACTTGATAAAATTAACTCAAATTCAACCAATTTAGATAAGCGGCTTTCAAATTTTTTATCTACTCAATTAAATACACAGTCCACTTTAATTAATTTAACAGACCAAATTAGTAAAAATGGAATTTTAGAAGCTAAAAAAATAAAAGATTATTTTCATAATATTGAAAAAGAAATAAAGAAAATAAAAAAATAAGGATGTCTACTAGGTCTTTCAGAAATAGACTTGCCGATACTACTAATATTTGGCCAGGTTTTGTTGATGTATTAGCTACACTTTTAATAGTTATAATATTTGTATTAATGGTTTTTACAGTTTCTCAGATTTATTTAAGTGATGCAATATCAGGTCGTGACAAAGCTCTTCAAGATTTACGTATACAAATAAATAATTTGTCAAAGTTATTAGTTACAGAAACAAAAGATAAAGAAGAAGCTTTAACTGATCTCTCTAATACAAAAGCTGATCTTGAGGATACTGAAAAAAACTTACAATCTGAACAATTGCTTAGTGATCAACTTCAAAAAGATATTGCTAAAAAAAGATCAGAAATTTTTGTACAAGAACAAAATATTTATGCATTATCTGATCAAATTGGTGATTTACTTAAAGAATTAAGAATTGTAGCTAAAGCTCTTGAAACATACGAAGGTGAACAAGTTAATTTAATTGAGACAACTGGATTAGGTGAAAGAATAAATAAAGCTTTAGCCACTAGAATTGATCAACTAAATATTCTTAATCAAGAGTTGGACATTGCAAATAACCAACTTTTAGAAAGTGAAAACGAATTAAGAAATACTATTTTTGAACTTAATAAAAAAAATGATAATTTACGTTCAATTAATGACAGTTTGGGCATTAAAGAAGGAGGTATAGAAGCACAACTTGAAGCCATTAACACAAAAAATAAAGAATTATTTAAACTTAATTCTGAATTAGAAAAAACAAATATTCAACTCTCATTAAGAGACGAAGAATTACAAAATCAAATAACTCAATATCAACAACTGACAAATGATTTACTGGAAATTAACGATAGTTTAGGGCTTAAAGATGCCTCTCTCAAAGAACAGTTAGATACAATTAAATTTAAAAATCAAGAATTGGCTAGATTAAATAAAGATTTAATTCAGAAGGATAGTACAATATTTAGTCTCAGGGGGAAAATATCTGAATTAAATAATATTTTATCTTTATCAGAAGAAAAAAAACAACAGCAGCTAGAACAATTAGATGTATTAGGAAATCAAATAACTCTTCTTGAGCAAGAAAATTTATTGCAAAAAGAATCCTCTATGAAAGATATTGAGGATATGAAAAAACAAGCGTCAAAAACTTTAGAACAAGTCAGCATACTTTCAAATCAAATTGATACTCTCCAGCAAGAAATTGCAATTCTAAACAGTGCACTTGAAACAAGTGAAAGAGATACACTAATTAAAGATTTAGAAATTGAAGTATTAGGTGAAAAGTTGAACAAAGCACTTACTTCAAAAGTTTTTGAATTGCAAAAATATAGATCCGAGTTTTTTGGCAAACTCCAATCTATTTTAGGTAAAAGAGATGATATAAAAATAGTTGGTGATCGATTTATATTTGAGACAGAACTTTTGTTTGATTCTGCCTCAGCTGAATTACAAGTTCTTGGAAAAGAAAAACTTACTGAAATTGGTTTAAGTCTAAAAGAAACAACAAATGAGATACCAAATGATATTGATTGGATAATAATGGTTGAAGGTCATACTGACAAAAGACCAATAAATACATTAAAATATCCATCCAACTGGGAATTATCTACTGCTAGAGCAAACTCTGTTTTGAAGCTTTTGTTGGATCTTGGTTTTTCACCAAATAGACTTGCAGCTGCTGGTTATGGAGAATTTTATCCAATTGCTGAAGGTGGATCAGATATTGACTACCAACAAAATAGACGAATAGAATTAAAATTGACGTCAAGATAATTCTGCCTTAAATTGAACATAAAAAAGTCGTATTATCAATTTGTGAAAAATTTATACTTATTTTTATTTTTTATTTTTTTTTCTTCATTTTCTTATGCCGCTTGTGATGACCAACCTTCAAATGAAGTTGATTGGACAAATTGTAATTTTGTAGAGAATCTAGATTTATCTGGAGCTGCTTTAGCAAAAGCAGAAATGTCTGGTGTAAATTTATCTTTATCAAATTTTGAAAAATCACAAATAAATAATTCCAATCTTTCAATAGGAAATTTTATATATTCAAATTTTAGTAATTCAAATTTATATTCTTCAAATTTACAAGGTGCTAATTGTAATAATGCAAATTTTGACAACGCAAATTTAGCAAAAGTAAATTTTGAGGGATCAAATTTATTTGGAGCATCATTTAAAGGAGCTAACTTATATGAGGCAAATTTATTAGGGGCTAATATATCAGGTGCTATTTTTGAAGAAGCAAACTTATCAAATGCAATATGGATAGATGGTAAAAAATGTTCCCTAGGATCTATAGGTATTTGCCAATAATACTTACTATTCTTTTTATTGAAGGTTGTACAACTTCCAAAATAATGAAAATGAATACAAAAAATGACAATAAGGTTGATTTTAAAATATCTGTCGGTAAAGAGATTGGTGTACGATTAAATAATTAAAATATCAATTTACTTTTGCTCGATTTAATGATTTGAATTCTTTTAGATGACCAAAAATAATTATTTATATGCTTTTACCGTAGTTTTTCTTGCAGGCATATTCTGGAGTTTTGGAGCATTGACTGTAAGATATATGGTTAATGGTCATGAATATGTGTTTCAATATTTGTTTTACCGTGGTTTTTCGATTGCTTTTATTTTGATAATCTATCTAATTTTTATGGAGGGAATTTCGTTTTATAAAAATTTTTTTAAAATTGGCATCTCAGCTGTCCTAGGAGGTATATTTTTAGCAACTGCTTTTACAGGTTTCATATTTTCAATAACTATGACCAGCGCTGCTGTAACTTTGTTTATGCTTGCAGCAATGCCTTTTATAGCAGCAATTGTTGGTTATTTTATCTTAGGTGAAGTTTTAAAAAGGTCTACTTTAATTGCAATGATTGTTGCATTTATAGGTGTATTTGTGATGATCATAAATGATAGTATATCAGGAACAGCACTAGGAGCTATAATAGGTTTTATATCTGCAACAGGATTTGCCCTCTATACAGTAACAATAAGATGGAAACCTGAAACTCCTAAATTTACAACTGTAGTTTTAGCTGGAGTTTTTTGTGCATTTTTTGCTTTTATTATTTTAGGATTTTCTTTTGAACCTTTTGAAACTATGCCTAAAATAAACTCATACTTGAGTATATTGCATGGTTTTTTGGTAGCTTCAGGATTAATACTCTACAGTTTAGGAGCTAAGTATCTTCCTTCAGCGGAACTAGCTTTATTATCATTAATGGAAGTAGTTGGTGGAGTACTTTGGGTATGGCTTCCAATATTTGGTA
>MDTG01432108.1_pt1 | contig 14251 bp, 10 predicted proteins | sample 811421 | NCBI WGS metagenome assembly MDTG01 (sample SAMN05326645, study PRJNA326480) | marine metagenome | isolation source: seawater | place: Pacific Ocean: South East | collected 2011
TGTAACTGCAATTCCATATCCTGCGCCAGTAAAATCACATATTTCTTGTTCGAATTTTGTAATCCAAGAACCGGCAGAGCTTACCCAACCACTTTCAAGACAATCTTGTAAATATTTCCATGCATTTGAGCCTGAAAAATATGGCTCATGTAATCCAAAATTATTATTATTATTATTTTTATAATTAATAGAAATTTTGATGGCTTTTAGTAGTTCTTCTGTAGTATTTTTAATCATTTAAATTTCATATTGGTTAATTCTATATCTTGATAAGTTTTTAGGATCTGAGAACCAAGTTATTGTTTTTTCTAAACCTTTTTTAAAACCATTAAGTCCAGCATATTTTGGTTCCCAATCTGTTAGAGATCTAATTAGAGTATTATCTCCAAATAATCTATTAACCTCAGATTCTTTTGGTCTAAATCTTTTTCTGTCTTCTTCAATTTCTATAGGTTTATTCATAATTTCTGAAATAAGTTTAGCTGTATCTCCTATTGAGATTTCAAAATTACTTGCAGCATTAACTACTTTACCAATTGCTTTTGAACTTTTAGAAATAGATAAATAAGCAGCACAAGTATCTTCTACAAAATTAAAATCTCTTGTTGGGGTGGTAGAACCTAATTTAATTTTCTTTATCCCTGATGCTACTTGAGTAATTATGGTAGGTATAACTGCCCTTGCACTTTGTCTTGGACCATAAGTATTGAATGGCCTAATAATAGAAATTGGAGTTTCAAAACTTCTCCAGAAACTTAAAGCCATTTGATCGGCTCCTATTTTGCTAGCAGCGTATGGAGATTGCCCAACTAATGGATGATTTTCTGTAATGGGCACAAACTTTGCGGTTCCATAAGTCTCTGAAGTTGAAGTATGAATAACTCTATCAATATTTAATTCTCTTGCAGCCTGAATAATATTTAAAGTTCCATTAATATTAGTTTCAACATAGCTTGATGGAGCTTGATAACTATAAGGGATTGATATCAATGCAGCCAAGTGATATACCTCATTACATCCTTTCATTGAATTCCTTACAAATTCTTGATCTCTTATATCTCCTAAACAAACTTCAATCTCTTCTTTTATTTCTTGTTTTAAGTCTTCTAGCCAACCCCAGTTCCCATTAGAGTTGTAAATACAAAAAGCTTTTACACTATGTCCATTTTTAATCAAAAGCTCAACAAGGTGTGATCCAATAAATCCATCTGCGCCAGTAACTAAAACTTTTTTCATTTTATTTTTTGTTTACAATAACATTTTTTAAACTATAGGCACCTTTAAATTATTTCTTCCCATTCTTGCTTTGCTTTATTAAATGTTTCAGGTAGACCAACGTCTAACCAGTATTCATGAATTGGATAAGCTATTACTTTGAATGCATTTTGTTTCGCTGAATTTATCAGATCTGGCATATCCATTTTAATTCCCTTTCCAATTAATTTAATTATTTCAGGATTTATTACATATACACCGCCATTAACAAAATGTCTGAAGGAAGGCTTTTCTATAATCTTAATAACATTTTCTTTTTCTAAATGTACTACACCATAGGGGATATTTTCGATGTGTTCTCTTACACAAATGGTTGCACTTGAATCATTCTCAGTATGAAATTTTACTAAATTAACTATATTTAAATTTGTTAAAACATCACCATTAAGTACTAATATTTTTTTATCTAAATTGTTTGGGAGCAATTGTAAAGCACCTGCAGTACCAAGAGGCATTTTTTCTTGAATATATTTTATTGAAACTCCCCATTTTGAACCATCACCAAAATAATCAATAATTTGCTCTTTCAAATGATTTACTGCAAAGTAATAGTTCTTTAGTCCTGATCTTATGCACTGAGTTAATACAATTTCGAGCATTGGCTTATCGCCAACTTTTAACATTGGTTTTGGAGTTTCTTTTGTGAGGGGAAGTAGTCTAGAACCTAATCCTCCTGCCATTATTACTACATGTGGTAATTGATTAAGGTAATTATTATTAAAATCTTTTAGAAGGAATAGATCAATAACTTTACCCTGATTATTTATTATGGGTATTTGTTTAATATCGTGCTTAATCATTAAAGATTCAGCAGTTGACTTTAAAGATTTTATATTGCTGCTAAGAGAAATCATTTTTTCTGTCATTACATTTGCAACTTTTGCATCTAAATCAAGTCCATTAAGCAAACCTCTTCTAATATCACCATCAGTAACTAATCCTATTAATTTCAAATTTATATCTATGATTATGGCAATATGTCCATAAGTATTTTCTATAGTATTAAATGCTTCTTTTAGGGTTGCTTCAGGTTTTAAGAAATAAGGATTAAGATCCATGATTGAGAAAATCAATTAAAACCATATATTTGATCATATCTTATAGATAATCCATTTATAAAATTTATAACTATATATGTTTTGATTTCTTAGTTCTTCTTTTATTCTTTTAGCTTAAATAAAAATACTAGGAACAATTAATTTATATTTTTTACTAAATAAGTATAGTTAAATATTAATTATTCTTAATTCAATTTCTATGAAATTTTTTTAGGCCTTTTTTTATATTCATGTTTTTTACCTAATTATTTCAATTATACTTTAAAGATTTTATTTAAATAAGATTTTTTTACTTGATTAATTTAAAAGTATCAAAAAAGTTTTGTATATTCTAAGATTTAAGCTTAGTTATTACCCAAATAAATATATCAATTAAGTTTATTATTAAAATCAATTTTCATTATGGTTCTATGTGGCTTTAAAATAAACTATATTCCAAAAGTAATCGTATTAATTTGCGAATAGAAAACCTTTACTAGAATACGAGCTTAATAAATGAACTTTAATTCAAAGTCTAAAATTTTAATAACAGGAGCTACGGGAAGTTTTGGTAGGGCATTTTTATCAGATCTTTTTAAAAGATTTCCAAGTATTGCAAGAGTAGTCGTTTATAGTAGAGATGAGCTTAAACAATGGGAATTAAGACAATTATATCCACAAGAAAAATATCCAAATTTACGATTTTTTATTGGAGATGTAAGAGATAGAGATAGATTATTTAGTGCAACAGAAAATATAGATACTATTGTCCATGCAGCTGCTCTCAAGCAAGTGACTACTGCAGAATATAACCCTATAGAGTTTATAAAGACAAATATATTAGGCGCTGAAAATCTAATTCACGCTTCAATTAAAAATGATGTGAAAAGAGTTATCGCATTGAGCACAGATAAAGCCGCAGCTCCAATAAATATGTATGGAGCGAGTAAGCTTGTTTCTGATAAATTATTAATTGCAGGTAATCATATAAAAGGTAATAGGGACCTAATTTTTTCAATAGTAAGATATGGAAATGTAATGGGATCTAGGGGTTCAGTAATACCATTTTTTATTAATGAAGCAAAAAAAGGCGTTTTGCCTATAACTCATCCAAGTATGACCAGGTTTAATATTACGCTTAATGAGGCTATTGATATGGTTTTTTGGGCATTGGAAAATACTTTAGGAGGAGAAATATTAGTACCCAAAATACCAAGCTATTTAATAACAGACTTGGCTGAGGCAATAGGACCTAATTGTGAAAAGAAAATTGTTGGAATAAGAAGTGGTGAAAAAATTCATGAAGAAATGATTACTTCTGCAGATAGTTTTAATACTTATGATATAGGTAAATATTTTGCGATTGTCCAACCTGCAGATATAGTTAATATCGAAAAATTATCTAATTTACATAAATCAATCAAACCTATTGAAAAAGGTTTTTCTTATAATTCTGGATCTAATACTATCTTTTTAAAAGTTGATGAGATAAGAGAATTAATAAAGAAAAATGTTGATTCCAATTTCACGCCATTATGAAAAATGAAAAACAACAATTTATACCATATGGACGTCATCAAGTAATTGATCAAGATATAGAAAAAGTTGTTGAGGTTTTAAAAAATAAAAATTTAACTCAAGGAGAGGTAACTGATGATTTTGAAAAAGCTATTTCAGATAAAGTTGGATCTAAGTATTGTGTTGTAGTTAATAGCGCAACTAGTGCCCTTCATCTTGGTTGCCTGGCTCTGGGATTAAAAAATAAAGATATCCTATGGACGTCTCCAAATTCATTTGTGGCTTCAGCTAATTGTGGATTATATTGTGGAGCTGAAATAGACTTTGTCGATATTGATCCTAAAACAGGATTAATGTCCATAAATAAATTACGTCAAAAATTAGAGGAAGCAAAATCTAAAAAAAAATTACCAAAAATAGTTATTCCTGTTCATTTAACAGGCTCAGTTTGTGATATGGAAGAAATATATTTACTATCAAAAGAATATAATTTTTATATAATTGAAGACGCTAGTCATGCTATTGGAGCAAGATATAAAAATAGTTTTGTTGGTAGTTGCAAGTATAGTGACATGACAGTATTCAGTTTTCATCCTGTGAAGATTATTACTTCAGGCGAAGGAGGTTGTTTAACTTCTAATAATAATGATTTAATTAAATCTTTATACATGTTAAGAAGTCATGGTATAACTAAAGATAATAATCAATTTGAACTTATACCATCAGGCGATTGGTCTTATGAACAGCAGTTGCTTGGGTTCAACTATAGGCTAAGTGATATTCATTCTGCTTTAGGTCTTAATCAGTTAAAAAGATTAGATGAAATAGTTATAGAAAGAAATAAAAAACTTGAATTATATAGAAAACTTTTATGTAACTTGCCGCTTGAACTTTTACAAATACCTAATGAGGTAATTTCTTCAGTACATTTGGCTGTAATTAGATTAGATAATAATGATCCTTTATTTCACAAACATGTTTTTAATTTTATGCGAAAAAGAAATATCGGGGTTCAAGTACACTATACTCCAATTCACTTACAACCTTTCTATCGAAAAAAAGGTTTTTCTGAAGGTGATTTCCCAGAAGCAGAATTTTATGCAAAAAATTCTATGTCTATCCCCCTATTCATAGGTCTTACAGAGAGTGATCAAAATAGAGTTGTTGAAAATTTAAAATGTTTATTTAAGTAATTTTTTATTTAAATTTCTATTTATTGACCAGTAATTTTTAATTTGTTATATTAGTTTTTATTATTAATATATGTTTATAAGCTTTAAAAAAAAAATAAGCAATAATATTCATGAAAATATAACTTCACATTTTATTAATTTCAAGAATATAAAAGTAAAGCTTTCATATAAAAAAATTTTTGATGAAGCAAAAAATAATCCATTAAAATATAGGAAATGTTTAATTGATGGAAGCTTTTATAATTTAGGTTATTTTTATAGATTACAAATTTTTAGAGCAGCTATTAAAAACAAAAAATTGGAGGAACATGCTTATATATGGAATTTCAATAAAACCATTTGTAGGAATATCTTAAATTCATTAGGTATTCACAGCATCACAGATATGAGTCAATATAAAAATGTAAATTTAATAGCGGAAGCAGAGAATATATGCAATAACATTAAACACCCTAGTGATATTATCAATTACAAATACCCAGAAGAAATTCCTGGTTTATATTTATATGATGTTATTCTCAAAAAACAGAGAAACAAGACAGTAAATATTAAAGATAAAAATTTAAAATGGTACATCTTTGAGTATCTTTCAGCGATAGAAATGTCAAAAAAACTATTGTTAAAATTCAAACCTGACATAGTTGCACTAAGTCATCGTGTATCTTTTCAATGTGCACCTATGGCATACTTGGCTTCAAAGAATGGAATCGAGACATATATTTTGTCAGGAAATTTTGGAGTGCCAAGGTTCACGAGGATAAAGGAACCAAATGACATATTTTTTGGTATACCACATCCTCCTAAAAAAGATATTGAGTTATTAGAAAAAAATAAAGTTAATGCATTCAAAAAGATTGGATCTGAATACTTGGAACAAAGGAAATTAGGGAGATTTTCAGATCTTTCAAGTCGTTTAGCTTTTGGAAAAGGAAGAAATAAATTTGATTTGACAGATAGTAAATATAAGCAAAAAAAAATAATTTCTATTTATGTTGGTAATTGGTTCGACTTTCCTCATGTATTTGGCATGAAAAGATTTTTAGATGTATTTGACTGGATTACAACAACTATAAAGTTCGCATCACAGAATAAAGAAGTTATATGGCTAATTAAGCCTCATCCTGCGGAAAAGTGGTATGGAGGTACAACTCTTGAGGACTCACTTCCTGATGATTTACCTGAAAATATAGTTATTCTTCCAAATGATTATGATGGCAAAGCAATAATGCAAGTCTCTGATGCATTAGTAACAATACATGGAACATCTGGTATTGAATATGCTTCAGAGGGTAAACCAGTTTTGGTTGCAGATGTTGGCTGGTATCATAATTGTGACTTTGTTTTATTCCCAAGATCTAGAGAACATTATTTACAATTATTAAAAACAAAATGGTATGAAAAAACTAATTCTGAAAAAATAAAAGCAAAAGCAGAATTATTTGCAGGTTTACGTTTTGGAATTCCCTATTGGCAGAAGGACGCTCTTTTACCTGATGATTCAGATAGAGAAATATTAAGAGAATTTTTACCTAAATTTATAATTTCTAATAAAATAACTATTAAAAAGGAAATTAATTTATTAAAAAAATGGCTTAAATCAGACAAGATTGATTATCACACTTATAAAGTAACTAATTCGGTTAAAAATATTGTGCAAGGATCATTTAAACCAATTTCAAAATAAGTATTTTTAGATAAATTTTTTAAATAGTTCTAATGTTGATTCTGTAGAATTTTTAAGAGAAAAATATTCTTCTACAGTTTTTCTTGCATTATTTGATATTTTTTCATAAATAGATTTATTGTTCTGTAAAAATTTAATAGCTTCTTCTATTTCATTCTTTGATTTAGGTTTAACTAATATACAATTTATTTTATTTTTGAAAATAATGGGAGCCCATAATCCTTTTGTTTTAGTCAATATCACAACCTTACCACATGCCATTGACTGTAAAGTTACACTATAGCCACTTGGTTGAAATACATCTTTTAAAGGAACTATTACAGCAAAAGCATCTTGATAAAGCTTTCTGATTTCTATATCTGTAAAAGAACTTTTATATTTATGATAAGAACCATTTGTAATTTTAAAATGTTTTTCATCTAACGGTGCTAGTAAACTTGTATGAATATGTATTTTTTTTTCTGTTTTTACTTTTAATAAAGTTTTGAAATCTCGAGAGGGATCTTGTCCTATTGAAAATAAATAGCCTGAATTAAATGTTTTAATATCTCCTTTACACCAGAAGTCTGTATCAACACCAAATTTTATTAAAAAGGTTTTTTCTTCATCTAGATTAAAATGTTTTATCGAATTCAACCTATCAGATTCTCCATAAAAAACTAAAATATTAAGTCTATTTAAAATCATTCTAAATATTTGATAGTAAAAACTTTTTAAGATTTTGGGTAATTTTTTATCATATTCAGAAAGTCTATGGAAACCTCCGGCTAATTTAATTTTATTTTGCTTATCAAAAAAGGAGTAATAAAATCCTAAACTTAGACTAAATCCATCTGTCAGGCTTATTACATGTGAAGATGAATTTATAAATTCTTTAAATTGAAAAACTGATAATGGTCTTATACCTATATTTGTTAATTTACAAAAGATTTTTTCGACTAATGATCCAATATAAAAAATAATGTTTTTTTTATAAGGTTTTGATGATGATAAGTGTTTAATATTATAGCCTTTATCTTGAAGAGTATTTAGACCCTGAAAAAAATCTTTTGGAGCTAATTTTTGGTTGATTAATTTCAGCCTTTCTTTTCTTCCCCCTTTATCAAAAAAAAGAATTTTTGGCATTGATTTCTAAAAAGTATTTTTATACCAACCTATCATTTTTTTTATACCCTCTTCTATAGATATAGAATTAATATTAATATCTTTTCCAACTAATTCATGTAAAAATTCTGGATCTGAACTTTTAATGAATCTCCCTTCAGGTTTAGTCTTGTCAAAGATAATATCAGGCCCTTTCCCTGAGATTGTGCAAATAAGATTCACTAATTCAGAAACTGAGATTGTATCCTTTGTTCCAATATTAACTGTTATATTAGGAGCTTTATTATCCATTATTTTATGCATTAATCTTGCACAATCATATGCATGCATATAGCTTCTTCTTTGATTCCCAGAACCCCATGCATAAAGAGGATTTTCATTATCCATTATTCTTTTTACTAACATTGGAATTGCACTAGAATATTCTCCAACCCATCTATATCTCTCTCCATATATGTTAAAAGGTCTAACAATTTTTACATTTAAATTATAAATTTCAGATAAAAGTAAAAACTTTTTTTCTAGAAATCTCTTTGCCCAGCCATATCCTCTATTTACTCTCTCAGGCTCATTTTCAAAAAGATCTCTTTCTCCAATAAGATCAGGTCCTTCATCCATATAGACGCATGAGGAACTTGTTATTAGTATCTTTTCCGGTTTGCTGTCTTCAAAAACCTCTAGTAAATTATTCGTTATTTTTTCATTATGTAATAATGTTTCTATATGATTTTTAGAAGAATACCCTACTCCATAGGCTCTACTGGCTAAGTGATAAATATTTTTAGCTCTTGATAAAACTTTCTTTGTTTGATTAAGACTCTGAAGATCAGCTTCAATTATTTCTATATTATTTTCACAATTTTTTAAATTACTTAATTGGCCTTTAGAAAAATCATCAATAACTATAACCTTATTACCAAATCCACTTAATCTTTCACTTAAAAAAGAACCTATTAGACCTGCTCCGCCAGTTATATATATTTCATCCACACTATTTTTAGTTTTCATTAACTATTTAATTTAATCATAAATTATCATTAAAGCATAATTTATTAATCACAAAACTTAACCTCAATTACTATAAGTATTTAAAATACATTCTTAATTATTTTGTTAAATAAAAAACTATAAAATTTGTGATGATAGTAAATCTCTAAAAAGAACACTATTTTCTTTAAGCTCTTCAAATGTTCCACTATTTTTAATTTTTCCTTTATCCATTAAAAAAATATGATCACAATTTCTAATTGTTGAAAATCTATGTGCTATAGAAATAATTGTCATCTTATTTTTTAGCTTTTGAATAGTTTTTTGTATCGTTACTTCGGTCTTTGTATCTAAAGAGCTTGTAGCTTCATCAAGTACTAAGATATCTGAATTATTATATAAAGCTCTAGCAATAGCTATCCTCTGCTTTTGTCCACCTGATAAACTTATCCCTTTATTACCTAATATCGTATAAATACCATCACGAAGCGAGTTGGCAACTTTTAATAAGTCTGTTTGCTTAAGACAAAATAATATCTTTTCATCTTCAATTAAATTTTTTGGAATACCAAATGCAATATTTTCTCTTAGACTTAGATCACTTATTAAAGGGTCTTGAGGAACATAATTTATATTTTTTTGCCAGTCTCTTATAAATATATCTCTCAGTTCAATATTGTCGATTAAAATTTCACCTTGAGTAGGCTCTAATAAACCCAAAAATAAATCAATTATTGTAGATTTTCCTGCTCCTGAACCGCCTACAAATGCATAATGTAAACCCTTATTAATTACAAGATTTAAATTCTTTATAACTGGTTTTTGAGAATTGGGGTATTTAAATTCAATATTAGAAAAAATTACTTTTTCCCAATTCTGATAATTAATTTCAGATCTTGAAGAATTATTAAATATATTTGAATCATTTTGACTTTCAATAGAATCTACAACTGAGTAAATTTTTTCAATATAAGTTGAATAGTTTGTAATATTTGTAAATGAAGTTCCAAATTTATTGAATAAAGGAATAACTCTTGAGCAAACTAGAACTACTACGGCCATGATTGCAGCTAATTCTCCTCCTTTTATTCCTAACAAGAAAAGAATAGTTGCTGTAATTAAAATGCTTACTTGCCCTAAAAGTAAAACTACAAAACTGGGAAGTGAGTTCCAATTAACGGCTGAAGAAAGATTTTTTATTATTTGATGATTAATTTTATAGAAGCTTTTTATAAAGTTTTCTTCATTTGAAGATAGTTTTATGTCTTTTATACCTGTTAGAGATTCAGTTATGAAAATATTTATGATTTCTTGATTTATCCTAACTTTTTGCATGAGTTTATTAGACTTCTTTCTAATAAATTTTAGGAAAAAGTAAAGAATTGAAATCGATAAAATAATTAAAATAAAACCTAGCTTTGGTGTTGTAGAAATTACTAAAATAAATGCAAATATAATTCCTGATAATTGACCAAACATAGAGGGAATTACTTTAATTACCCCCTTATTCCAAATACTAATATTATTTAAAAGTATGTTTCTTGATAGATTAGGGTTATTAAGTAAATGCCATTTATAAGATGAATAGATTAGATTATTATAAATTTCTTTTGATAATCTTTCTTCTGCTGAGCTTGCCATTCTTACACACATTACCTGGGTAATAAGATTTAAAAATATAGAAAAGATTAGAATTATTAAAGTGCAAAAAGAGAGAATCATAACGTACTTTACTTCCCCTGGATTGCCAAAAAATGTCCAAATCTTATTTATGAATTTATTTGTTTCAATTAAATTTGGTTCAATAATGAAACTTACTAATGGATAAAAAGTAGTAACAGAAATTATTTCAAATAATCCAGCAAAGAAACATAGTAAAATATTTAATTTAAAACTATATCTTTCTCTTTTATTTAATAAAAGATAAGAATATTTAAAAGCATTTACTAAAGAAGAATTCTTATTAAGAATAGAATATTTTCTCAATTTAATTTTATCTATATTCATTATTAACTTTAAAAGATATATTTAAATTTATAAATATATATTATAAATATATATAGTAATATCAATAGTAATTAAACTTTAATTTAAAAAAAATTGAAAATAGCAATTGGATATAAAATTAAGAATTCTTCTTGGGGCGGAGGTAATCAGTTTGCAAAGTCATTAATTAAAGCCGCAAAAAATAATGGACATGAAATAACTTACGAATTAAAAGATAAAAATATTGATATTATTCTTTTGATAGATCCAAGATCCTATAATAATGATATAACTTTTGGCTCTTTAGAAATAATAAATTATCTTTTATTTAAAAATAAAAAAGCTATTGTTATTCATAGAATTAATGAGTGTGATGAAAGGAAAAATACTAAATATATGAATAAGCTCTTAAGATGGTCGAACTATTGTGCGGACCATAATATATTTATTGCATCTTGGTTAAGAAATTTAAATATATATCAAAGAAATAAACCATCAACTGTAATTCTTAACGGTGGGGACAGAGATATATTTTATAATTACATTGATAATAATTGGGATGGTTTAAGTCCTTTAAAAATTGTAACTCATCATTGGAGTCCTAATTTTATGAAGGGATTTGAAGTATATAGAAAATTAGATAACTTACTTTTGTCATCAGAATGGAAATATAAGATTGAATTTACTTATATAGGTAACATACCCAGAGATTTTAAATTTAAGAAAGCTAAACATATATTGCCAATTAATGGTAAAGCGCTTGCTGCCGAGCTCTCAAAACATCATATATATATATCAGCTTCAATAAATGAACCTGCAGGAATGCATCATATTGAGGGGATATTATGCGGATTGCCAATCTTATATCGCAATAGTGGTGCTTTGCCTGAATATTGTAACGGATATGGTATCCCATTCGAAGATGATAATTACTTGCCAGCTCTTGAGGAAATGTTTAAAGAATATCCCAAATTTAAAAGAAAAATTTTGGAATATAAAAATGATTCTAAGAATATGTCAAATTCATATTTGAAATTGTTTAAAAATTTAATTGATCAAAAAGATGAGATTATAAAGAAAAGATTTCTTTTAAGGTCTCCATTGCTTTTATCATTAAATTTTATCTTTTTAATAATTAGTCTTAAAAATATAGTAAAGTTATTCAATAAAATATCTTTTAATAAAAAATATAAATGACTAAAAATTTATTAATTAAAAGAGAATTAAAGGATTGGCTTGAGTTTCTTATAAGAAATATACCTGGAAGAATGGGATATTATTGTAGAAATAAATATTATAAAATCAGGCTAAAAAATATATTAAATAGTAATCGCTTTGAATCAGGTTTGAGAATAGAGTGCCCTAGAAATGTTTCAATTGGATCAAGTTCTTACTTTGGATTGGATTGTAAGATTTATGCTTCAGAATTTAGTGAAATTAATATAGGATCAAATGTTACCTTTAACTCTAACGTTATGATTAATGCAAGGGGAAGTGGCAAAATCCATATAGGTAATAATGTGCTTATCGGACCAAATTCTGTTTTGAGATCAAATAATCATTCATTTGATAATACAGATATTCCTATCACCAAACAAGGGATGAAGGAAGGTGCAATTTTTATAGAGGATGATGTATGGATAAGTTCTAATAGTGTTATTTTACCGAATTGCAGAATTGGGAAAGGAGCAATTATTGCAGCAGGTGCAGTAGTTACAAATAATGTTGAATCATATGCAATTGTAGGAGGAATACCTGCTAAGTTGCTTCGCAATCGTGATTATAAAAATTAAATTAATTTGATTAAATATGAAAAGTTTAGTTTCTAATTTTATATTTTATTGATGAATAAAAGTATTAAGCAACTTAGATCAATATTATTAGATTTGCCAAAATCTTTAAAAATTATAATTTCAATTTTTGTTGACGCCTTTTTATGCGTTTTAACAACATGGCTATCTTTTTATTTGCGTCTAGGTGATTTTTTGCCAATGCAAAATGATTTACTTGTCCCAACTCTATTGTCAATATTTATAGCAATACCAGTTTTTTATTTAAGTGGGTTATATCGAACTATTTTCAGATATTCTGGATGGCCAGCAATGTTTACTGTCTCTAAATCAATTTTTATATATGGTTTTGTCTTCTCATTTTTGATTACTATAAATTCATTTAATGGTGTGCCCAGGACTATAGGAATAATACAACCATTATTATTATTTCTTGCTGTTGGAGCCTCTAGAGCGGCTATAAGATATTGGATTGGGGATTTGTATCAACTTAGGCTTAAAAAGTCCTCTTTACCAAAAGCAGTTATTTATGGGGCAGGCAATTCTGGAAGACAATTGCTTTTATCATTGGAAAATAATAATGAGTTTCAGGTAAGTTGTTTTATTGATGATGATAATGATAAGAAAGGAAGAGTTTTGTTTAGTAAAAGAATATATTCCCCGGACTATCTAGATCATCTTGCAACTAATAAAGATATTTCATACTTATTACTAGCTCTTCCAAATATTTCGAGTAAAAGAAGAAAAGAAATTATAAAAAAAGTTGAAAAATATAATCTTGTTGTACGTACTTTACCTTCTATAGTTGATTTGGCTAAAGGTAAAATTGATGTTAATGATTTAATTGAATTAGAGATAGATGATTTGCTTGGGAGAGAAAAGGTTGCTCCTAATATTGACTTATTGAGAAAAAATATAAAGGCTAAAACTGTTCTTGTAACTGGTGCAGGAGGATCAATTGGAGGACAACTTTGTAGAGAAATATTTAAATTAAAGCCTAAAAAGATATTATTACTTGATTCAAATGAATTTGCTTTATACACAATATTAGATGAGCTAAATCTTTTAAACACAAAAAAAAATGTACAAATCATACCCCTTTTAACATCAGTTCAAGATGAAGAAAAGATAAATATAATTCTTAAAACATGGAAACCTAATACTGTTTATCATGCTGCAGCATATAAGCATGTCCCAATTGTTGAGCATAATCTTTCAGAGGGTGTTAAAAATAATGTTTTTGGAACATTATTGATGGCTAAAGCCTCATTGGAAATGGGCATTGAAGACTTTGTTTTTATATCCACGGATAAAGCTGTAAGGCCTACAAATATTATGGGTGCAACTAAAAGACTAGGTGAAATGTGTCTCCAGGCTCTTTTTGCAAATAAGGAAGAGAATCAATTAACAAAATTTTCTATGGTTAGATTTGGCAATGTATTAGATTCATCTGGTTCTGTTATTCCAAAATTTAGAAAGCAAATTAAGGAAAGATTACCTTTAACTGTTACACATCCAGATATTAATAGATTTTTTATGACCATTCAGGAAGCTGCAGAATTAGTTATTCAAGCGGGTGCTATGGCGACAGGAGGAGATGTTTTCTTATTGGATATGGGCGAGCCAGTTAAAATTTATGATTTAGCAAAAAAAATGATTCAATTATCAGGATTGAAA
>MDTG01444246.1_pt1 | contig 14251 bp, 11 predicted proteins | sample 811421 | NCBI WGS metagenome assembly MDTG01 (sample SAMN05326645, study PRJNA326480) | marine metagenome | isolation source: seawater | place: Pacific Ocean: South East | collected 2011
CCGTTTCTAGGAGATAATCAAGATTTTCCATTCAATTGTGAGGGCGACGGAGACTACTCCGATTTAGTCGAGACCTGTGATTACTCGACTAATCATGAGATCGTCATCTCCGAGGAAGAGAGTTTTTTGAGAGGAATCGTCTCCTCTATATTGCCCATTGAAGGATTGGGTTATCTTCAGGCTGATGAACTTTCAGAGGCTTACGATAAGGCTGATGAACTAATTTCGAATGAGGCGTCAGTAATCACATGGAGAATGGGAATATATGATGATGAAGGAAATGCCCTTGATTCCTCTGGTATGGAAATCCGAGTATCTATGGTTTTTCATGAATTAACAGACGTCAATGAGTTTCAGATTGACCCAATAGAAGAGTCTGTTTACAGCCTAGCAACCCTTATTGGTTGCTTCAGTCTGATGTTAGTACTTCCGTTGATTATATATTTCTCTGCGGTTTACAAAGCCAGGAAGGATGAATCAACTAGGTCAAAAGCTCCCTCGTTAGATTAGTACTACTTCAATTCCACGAGATTCAGTTCTATGAGTTTGGATATTGAAGCTGAACACCGCTGTCTAGCAGGGATTATCTCTTCTTCATAACAATCCTCCATAATCTGTATAATCTGTAACAGTGTCCTATTTCCATCAATAAGATTCCATAAGGCCGAATTTAACCTGTCTAAAGGTCTCCTGAGAACTTTCGGAGCCCTAGTAAAACTGGCTAGTAATTTTTCCAATCTATTGAAATCCTTATTAATTACAATAACAACCTGTTTATTTGTAATACCGTGATCTCTGAAAGTTCTATTTGGCGTCCCATAGGAAATTCCTTCTTCACATATACATGGAACCCTAATTGGGATACTTTCCAATCCAATTTGTAAACTCATTAAATTATCACCCACGTTAATAAGCTGAACATACAGCAAATTCCGGCAATCGCTGAGACTCTAGTAAGCCTCATCGATTTTATTATGTTTTTAGAGTACCATGTAAGAATCCCAAAAAATGATGTCAGAAATAGTAAGACCTCACTGCCCGATGGAAGTAATTCCAATTTATCTCCTCAATTTTATGGAATTCTCTACAATTGATTTTGACAGGTCAGAAATCCTACTTCTAATAGCCTCATCCTTAATTTCCCCGTCATCATCGAACGCTTTCTTGATGTGGGGCACAGCAACTTGTTCAGGAACAACCCATCCATGAATCCATCTAGCAGCAATTCTCATGTGATTGAGGGTATTATTACTGGATTGACCGCCCAATGTAGAAACCAATCCGAATACCTTTCCGGATGTGTGTTTGGAGTAAAGCCAATCAAGACTATTTTTCATTACGCCACTCATCGTCCCGTGATATTCTGGACTAGCAAGTATATATGCGTCAGAATCAGTAGCCATATTTTGAAACGTCTTAACGTTCTCATCTTCCCATGAGCCCTTGGCCCCGACAAGAGGGAGTGGATTAGCTCCATGGTCCCAAATAGTTACTTCAGCCCCAAGCTCTCTACAATTTCCTAGTATTATCTCTAACATCCTACCGTTGGCCGATTCTAAATCATACGTCCCACATATTCCCATGACGCGTATAGGCTCACTCATGTCTCTGGAAGAAGGTGCCTGTATTCAAGGTGTAGTATGGACGTGACTTATTTGAGTACGTAACTAGATAATACTTATTTTAAATTCGTACAGCGGTAGGTTATGGATGGGGGCAGGATAAGGCAACTACTCACTGATGCGAAGTCTCACGCAGATGTCGGTGACATGCTCCTGGCTAGTCAGCTTTACACAAAGGCGACAGAAATAGAGCCCAACAATGCCGCAGCGTGGTATGGACTCGGAGTAGTGCAGACCGCGAGGGGATTTCCCGATGAATCGAGGCTTGCTTTCGAAAAGGCGAATATAATTGATCCAGAACATGCCCCGACTGCAGCTAATCTTGCTGTATTGCTGGAAAATATTGATCCAATTAGGTCTTACGAACTCGCAACTATGGCTGTGGATAAATTAGGCAGTATCCAACAGTTATCTTCGATCGTTGTAAGACAACATGAGTCAACAGTTGATAATGACCCCGTGAATTCAAAAGATATTGAACAAAATGACGATGTACCATTGTTGGAGAGTCGGGAGATAAACCATGATTTACCTGAATCAGAAGAAATTCCTCTAATAGATAGTCGGGCAATTGAAGATGGAGGCGAGATAATATTGGGTGCTCGGCCAATAGAAACCATAGATGAAGTCATCAATAATGCAGAAGAAATGTTATCTTCAAACAGAGCGAACGAGGCCCTTACATCCATTAGGTCTCGTTTGGAAAAGGATGGATCTATGAATTATGAGCTATGGTCATTATGCGCCACCGCACTGTATATTTTGGGACATAATAATGAAGCCTTAGAGGCCATACAATATGCTATTGCTATTGGGGATGATCGGGCAAAAACTCATTACAATCATTCTCAGATTCTCAAAGACTTGGGTAAAACAGAACAATCTTTACAATCTATTTCCAATGCATTGATTTCGAACCCAGAACATGTGAATAGCCTGATTTCCATGGGAGATATAAAAATTCAACAAAATGAAGTTGATGAGGCCATATTGTTTTGGGAAAAGGCCTACGCAATTACTTCAGACGAAGAGCTAATGGTACGTATTCAAGAAACTAGGGATAGTATATCGGAAGATGACAAATCAGAAATTGATGAAGAATTAATTATGGAAACCGTCGATCAAAAAATTTCAATTGCAAGAGCCCTGACAAGAGATGGGGACCACGTCAATTCGGTTAAAGCCTGGAAACGTCTTCTGGAGGCAAATAGGGATTCTCCAGAGATATGGAATGGTATGGCAGACTCATTGTCTGCTGCAGGTCACATAGATAGGGCAATGCAATGCAGGCAGAAAGCTAACTCACTGACGAAGGAAGTAAACGATGATACAGTCTCAGAACCAGAGGAAGAGCTAGATTTGATAGCAGCAGGACGGGAAGCGCAGGAAATAATGGAAAACATGGACAATACTCCAGAGACTGATGCAAACATATCTATCGAGTGGTATAATAAAGGCATCAATCTGCTGGCTCAAGAGAGGGGTTCCGAAGCCCTAAGCTCATTTGAAAAGGCGATAGGCGGGGCGCCTAAAGAAGAGCTAGAGCTTCGAGTAAAAGCACAAGCTGGAAGGGGTCACGCCCTCTATCAAATGGGTAAATATGGGGACAGCATAAGGTCCTATCATACGGCCATATCAATGGACCCCGAGGGAGTTAGCGGAAAATTACTCTACAATATGGGCTCATCTTACGCATCTCTTGAGCTCTTTCAGGATGCTGTGAAGTGTTTTATCCAAGCTATAGATAGAGATCTGGATGAAAACGACAGGGCGCTATGTAAGAAACAGCTCAGTAGATGTAAGATATTGGCTAAAGAGCAAGCTAGAAGGGCCGCTCAATAACAACTCTCCCAGGACTACTATACACAGAAGAACTCCCATTCTTAACAAATCCTATCAATGTCATTCCATGCTCCATTGACAAATCGACAGCCATAGAGCTTGGTGCACCAACAGCAATAAAAATCGGTATACCACACCTTATTGCTTTGTAAGTTAACTCAAAGGAAGCCCTACCAGATACCACTAGATATCCATCATTAATTGGAATTTTATTATCCATTAGGAAGGTACCCACGAGTTTGTCAAGAGCGTTATGTCTGCCTACGTCTTCAGATATTGATAGGAGATTTCCATCGTAATCGATAATCGCGGCCGCATGAGAGCCCCCCGTTCTAGAAAAGAGCTCCTGCCTATTTCTGAGCAGATCAACTGATTTAGAGATCGAAGAGGATAGGATCTTCCTGTCTTTAGGAAGAGGGGGTGTACTCAATCGAATAAGTGAGGAAAAAGAGTCCCGTCCACACAATCCACAAGCGGAAGAAACCGATGTTTTCCTGATATGCTCAGCCGGATCAAAAGCACATTTATCATTAATTTTTACTATAAAATCATCATTTTTGAAATTAATATCTAATACATCATCAGAGCTACTAATAACGCCTTCGCAATAGAGAAAACCATATATCAGTTCTATATCATTTCCAGGAGTCCTCATTAGAATACCAAGAGAATATTCTTCTCCTTGATGTATAACTTTGATAGTCATCGCACTTTCCACTGCAACATCGTCTTTTTCATGGGAATGGTCGCCATCAGAAAACCTTTGAATATCAACCTCGATAATATTGCCCATGCTCCTGGTGACCTATTCAAGTATTCATAGATGACGATGATTGTCGCAACTGTTCAAATAGAGCTAGTGTTAGCGCGTCCCATGGGCATACTTGGAGGTGAGGGCTTTTCACTACCTGTGGTTTCTAAAGTTGAGGTAGTAGATGTGAATATTGAGCTCACTGACAGAGCCAAGGACGCACTATCTGCGTCTATGAAAGGGGATGAGGATACTCACGTTTTGCTAATTAGCGCTCAATCTGGAGGATGTTCTGGCTTCATGTACGATATGGCTATTGTAGAGGAGCCAGATAACTCTGGGTTTCAGAAAATACAATTAGATGATATTAGGATTTTCATCCATGACAAAGACAGTACTATGCTAAATGGAATCCGCGTCGATTACAAAGATTCACTCATGGGAGGAGGATTCCAAATAGAGAACCCTAATGCTAACAAGTCCTGTGGTTGCGGACAATCCTTCAGTTGATAAAATGAGTAAATCCCTGGAAAATTCAACTCGGATTTATCTAGTGAAATCTAGTTTATCAGTTATGCAAGGGTTGGAAAGTGTAAATCATTTGAATAACATCCTATCAACAGATATATCATCCTTAGTTAAAGGAATGAGAATGGATGGATTAATCTGTGATTCCAACGGCAGAGTAGCAGATATTGTGAATTGCTATCATATGGGGGAGAGCGTATTGATAGTAGGAATAGATTCCAATACAGATAGAACTAGGGAACTATTTACGAAGGGGGTACCATGGGACAGGGACCTCTCATTATTAGATGGGAATGGGGCACTGGAACATTTCAAGATAATAGGCCAAGATCCTTCGTCTTTAGTAAAGCGGCTTTATCCAGAATTAGCAAAACTATCTGAAAATACCTATTCAGAATTTGAAAACGTAGTATTCTCAATGAGTGCGCACAATAATCATGACATAATTGATGTAATAGTGAGGAGGGATAATTCCGACTTCTATGATAGGATAGAGAGGAATAATTACAAAATTTTCAAATCTGAAGACTGGGATTTTACCAGAATATCAATAGGTTATCCGGGATCTAATGAGGCCAACACTAAATATCTGCCACATGATATAGGAATGTTAAATCTAATATCACTCAATAAGGGATGCTATCCAGGACAGGAAATACATGCCAGGCTGGATAGTAGAGGTAAGCCAAAGAAAAGGATGGTTGTATTAGCTACAAGTGATAACCTAGAAGCAAGTAAGTATTTGTTGTCGGACGGGTGCAGTGTCAAAATAACCTCAAGAGCAGATAGGGATGGTTTTCATTTGTCGATGGGAATATGTTCCGTAGATGTGTCTACAGATGCAACCTTGGTAAGCTATAATGGAGAATCCAAAATAACTTTACTTTAATTCTAATTATTGAAGAAGTCAGAATCTACAAGTGCAATCTCCTCATTATTATCTATCCATTCACGCATAGACATAAGAGGTGAAATTCTGAGTGTCCCAAGATGTCTGGTGAATAAATATACCATAGGATCATGCTTCTCTACAATCTGCATTTGGAAAAGAGACTTTATCCTTTCACTTCGGGAATCAAAGAAAGCAAATTCAACAGCTACCCCAATTATTGTAGCTGTGTACAGAACCAGTAGGACGGAGATAGAGAATACAACAGGGTCTCCGAGTAAGTCCCCTGATCTTAATTGGCTTCCGTATATCAGTTGTCTTGAAAGAAGGAAAATCAGTCCAATACCGACTGAAGGACCTAAAGCATCATCTACAAGAGAGTGCATTGGAATTAGCCTTCTTTTTGTTGGATCGGCGAAAACTAGTGATGTCATAGTTGCGGCCCTGATTACAGAAATTACTGATACTAAAAAGATGTAGAAGGCCGCACTCAAAACCATAACCTGCCTGGGACCTATGGGGAGATATAGTACGATTAAGAATGCAAAAATTCCTAGGAAGACGGTAATAGGCATCCTATGGGTTGAGTCTAGTACCCTATCAAGAGTCCCTGTGCCATCATCAAGTCTAGGTATTCCTATAATTTCCCACCTAGTTACCCTCCTGATGATATTTGCAACGTTCGAAAGTAGGCCCTTATCTATTAGTACCCATTCTATAGGCCTGAACATCGGTAAAAGAATGATAGTGACAAAGAAAGCGAATATTCCAAGCAGTGGGGAGAAGATCAGGGCAGGTAAAAGAAGAAAGTGCTGAGGCCCTAACGGCCTCAATAAATCAGATTCTATCCTAGATTGTCTCTCCTTATCGATAAGGAGCCTCCTTGCTTCTGAGTCCAATTCAGTTCTGTACCTCTTAATTGGTATGCCCGAGTCTAGTACCCTACGGACTTTTTCTCTGTAGTGCTCGTGCTCGGGCTCCATTCCGACCCACCACTTCCATCCAAATCTAAGTGGAAGAGTAAGGAGAACTGGTAGGAGTAGTATGAGGAGCCCCGTTGCTAGCCCTTCAACTGGTTCTGCCACGGCACATGGCAACAATATCTAGCTTAGAAGAAACCGGTGTCATTGAGATTAAAACGTAGTTTAATCAGTCATTATCAATTAGCCGAATTGTATAGATTGGATACGGCTGCCCAGTCCACTACATTCCACCAGGAATTGATGTAGTCACCTCTTCCCGGTCCAAATTTTTTGTAATATGCGTGTTCCCATACGTCTAGTCCCAAAATTGGTTGTCCGCCACAACCACCTTCCATTAGGGGGTTATCTTGATTTGGTGTAGAACAAATGGACAACTTTCCACCATCTTCCACACAAAGCCATGCCCAACCACTACCAAACCTAGTCATTGCAGCATTAGCGAAAGATTGTTGGAATAACTCGAAGGAGCCATACTCCTCGTCTATCGCAGATGCAAGATCTCCTTCTGGTCGGCCTCCTCCATTTGGGCACATTACGGACCAGAAAAGCCTGTGATTCCAGAACCCTCCACCATTATTCCTTACAGATGGATTATCACAATGGTCTGCTAGCAGTTTCTCTATGGGCAAACCCTCCATTTCGGTATCCTTAATGGCTGCATTGAGCTTTGAAGTATATCCCGCATGGTGCTTGCTATGGTGAATTTCCATAGTTAGAGCATCAATGTGTGGTTCTAGTGCATCATAATCATAAGATAGTTCAGGTAGTTGAAATGTCATATTATCATGCGACCGAAGAGGCGGTATGATATCAATACTACTTCTGGTAAACTTCATTGTACATATCGCACTCGGATATCTATGAGAATTGCTGTGACCGATGGGATAGACGTCAATGCGAAGAAGGACCTTGAAGAATTAGGGCACTCGGTTTTTGAGAAACACTTCAGTTACGGCGATTTGATCAGTGGTTGTATTAGTGAATATGACGTCATAGTTATTAGGAGTGCAACAAAGTTGACTGCAGACGTGCTAAAGGCCAATTCTACAAAGGGGAGCAAACTTTCAATGGTGGTCAGAGCTGGCGTTGGCGTAGATAATATCGATTTATCTTCGGCTAGTGAGAATTCAATACTAGTATGTAACACTCCAAGCGCATCCACTAACGCTGTAGTTGAGCTAACCATAGGACATCTAATCTCCAGTTGCAGGAAAATATCTACAGGGGATAAAAAATTGAAAGAGGGTGAATGGGCAAAGAAAGAGTTGCGCGGTTCGGAGTTGCGTGGTAAGAACTTAGGACTCCTGGGATATGGAAGAATCGCGAGAGGCGTGGCTGATATTGCAAGGTCGATTGGTATGAAAATTCATGCATATGACCCTTATGTAATATCAGATGTAAATGGTTGCGTGTTTCATGATTCGGTAGAATCGTTATTCAGTTCCTGCACTCATATTTCCATTCATTGCTTTCTATCAGAAGAAACTACTCATCTTGTGGACTATGAAATGATATCTTTGATGCCCCATATGGGGGATGATGGTATGCTATGTGGAAACCACATTGTGAATTGTGCACGTGGAGGAATCATCGACGAGGTGGGTCTATATCGAGCATTAAGAAATGGTAAGTTGGTCACAGCATCTTTGGATGTTTTTGAGGTAGAGCCTTCTTTAAAGTCTAATTTATTGCAATTAGATGGTTTTCAAGCTACTCCACACATAGGTGCTTCGACTATTGAGGCACAAAGCCGTATTGGGAATGAGATAGTTTCAATCGTTCAATCCCATAGTTTAGGCAAGATTCCTAAGTCATGCTTAAACAAATAGTTGTAACAATCAATGGGCAATACTGTGCATTATGGTAAGAGAAGTCTGTAAATCCACTAAACTTTCTGGTATCTCAATATTCGAAATTTCGGATTTCAATGATAGGCCCTGATCTTTCTTTAATTTCCAAATCCTAGAGTTGAAATCAATCAAATCATCTGTGATAGAAAGATAGGCCTCAACATCGATGTTATCTGTTATTACTAAACAAGGGAAATTTCTAATATCTACAGCGCTTTGACCGTAAAGAGTAGTGGAAAGATAATCTGTGAAAAATGGACATACAGGGGAAAAAGCTGTCATTATGTCTCTGACTACCCTATGCAAAGTCCAGGTTGCTGAAATGTCCCCCTGATATAATCTAGACTTGGACATCTCAAGCCAATGGCCGGGAAATATGCCCGTAGAGAATGCCTTGATTGATTGTGTTGCGCTGTATATGTCCATCTTCTCCCATGAAGTCTTAACACCCTGCATCATCTTATCAAATTCAGATAATATCCACAAGTCTTCAAATGCTAAAAATTTTGGTTGTGAGTCAAGAGATTTTGGAACATCAAATTGGCTTGCTAACCTTGCTATATTGAACATTTTAGTTAAGACGCCGAAATACTTCGACTCTATCTCTTCTGGATTAATATGGAAATCATCACCAACCTGGGCGTCACATGCTTTCCATAGTCTGAAACACTCACTACCAATTTTGTTGGCTTTGAGTGAGACCTGCTTACCTTCTGGTCCCTTTATTTTCCAGGATCCCGTACGTCCACCGGCTCCACATTCCAAAACAGAGTCGGCATCAATTCCATTTCCTAGAGATTTTGACATCTTTCTTCCCCATGGATCCATGCCTAGGCCATCTATCCAGATATTTTCAAAGGCCGGCTTATCGAAGAGTAATGCACTCTTGAGTATGGTGTAATATAGCCATGTTCTTACAATTTCTTTCCCCTGAGGTCTTAGTGCTGTTGGGAACGCCCTTTCAAACATTTCCGGGTTACTGATGTAGCCACTGACATACAAGTTTGAGTTAGATGAGTCCATCCATGTATCGAAAACTTTAGTCTCTCCAGAAAGCACTCCTAACGAATCTGCGATTTCATCATATGTCCCAATAAATTCTCTAGTTACTCTGTCCAAGACCTCAGATCCTGTGGGAGGAGTTTCCCTCCATGGCTGAACATATGTTCCATTCGGAGGTACGACAACCTTGGAGCCATCATCAGAGTACCATATGGGGACTTCAGTATGATACCACCTCCTTCTGCTTATTGGCCAGTCAATGGAGATACCTTCCATCCAATCGAAAAGAAATTGTTTATTCCTGTCAGGGACGAAATTACACTGACCAGTTATCTCTGATAGCCTGTCTATGACATGTGTTTGCCTGACATACCATTCTTTGAGTAGAATTATTTCTACGGGATTTCCCCCCCTCTCACTAACTGGGATTTCTTGCATTCTTCTATTCAAAGACTGCATATTTCCAGATTCTTCAAGAATCTCTATGGCTTTCTTCCTAGCATCTAGGACATTCAAACCCTGCAAAGGTCCTGAAATTTCAGTCAATTTACCATCCAAATCAATAGCTACGTATGGCTTAAGAGCAAGCTCTCTGAAAATCGAAACATCATTCTGGTCGCCGAAAGAGCAGACCATAAGTACTCCACTACCAAAATCAGACTTAACGGATGGATGAGTTTTTATTTCTACAGTGGTCTCTCTTCCATTAACATCAATAGGCAGTATTGCCCTTTTACCTACTAGATGTTGATACCTGTCATCATCAGGGTGAACCATTACTACGCCGCATGCACAAATTAACTCAGGTCTAGTGGTGGATATCACGAGTTCTTCGCCATCTTCAGTTTTCCAAATTATATCACAAAGCATTGTTTCTCTTGCGACTCTTTGAACCTCAGCATCTGCAATTGTAGTGCCCTCAACTGGATCGTAAATATTTGGCCTCAAATCCTCGATAATATCTCCTCTCTTAAACAGATCAACAAAGATTGATTGTGTAACTGATCTATATTTCGGATCGTCTGTCAAATACTCATTTTCATAATCACAAGATAGCCCTACTCTTTTTGCAGTATGCCTCATTTCTTGTGTGTAGAGTTCAATTGTGTCTTTACAAAGATCAATAAATTCGCCCCTGTCATAAGTTCGCATTTTCTTGCCAGTTTTCTTCTCTACAGTAAACTCAATATTGATTCCATTCCTATCGACTCCCCATGGGAATAAAACCTCCTTTCCGATTAATCTCTGACTTCTAGCGATAACGTCTATCATGCTATACTGAGCAACAGCTCCAATATGCCAAGTGCCACTAGGATAAGGAGGAGGAGTATCAATAACGAAGAGCTCCTTGTCACTATTTGGATTGAAAGAGTATCTAGATGAATTTAAATCGTAATGTGACTCCTGTATCCTTTTTTCCAAATCTATGGTCCACCTTTTATCGGTAATTTTTGGGTCTCCCATATGGCAACTCTGTTACGCGCCTGAGAACACTCATTATTCACTGTTGCCGAATTAATTAGAGCTGACAATATTGCATTTACGATTAACTTAACAGCGTGGGGTTGAAGTCCCTCCGGTACTCGCAGAGGTACGGTATCATGACAGAGGGGGATAAAGATTCTAATTTCTCGTTACCCGAAGTACTGGGGTCAATAGCAGGTACCCCAGAAGCCACTGTCACATATTTACGTGACAAGGCGTCAAATTTTGACTCGAAAAAGGTGTTGGGATCCATCAGGAGGTCTCCTGTTATCATTAAGCGGGCTTTGGTTGACTCTACTGTAAGCGATTTGATAACTAAGGTGCCCGTAATAACAGTGATTCTATGCCTTACTGTTACTGCTTTATTGGGGAGACATTCGGGTATTCTCGATTGTAGAGACGGATTCGAAAATGACTTCTGCGATGAAGAAGGAGCACTCAATGTCAACGGGGATATGGCTGTATATCTGCCTGTAGGTTCTGATGTACAGAGAGATATTGAGAATGTTGAGTCTAATTGGACAACTAACGTAATGGTAATCTATGTCGAATCTGAGAAGACTGGTGTTGATCAGTTGCCAATTCTTAAACAGATAGACAAGGTAGAAAGTGCCCTAAACACAGTTAGAGACGACAAGGGTCAAGAGGATTTTGTGATATACGTGCTATCGGTATCGACCGTTGTAAAAGAAGTAAATTCTAGTGGTGGAAGAGTAGTGAAGGCTTTCTTCTCCGGAATAGCTGAAGCCACTGGAAGTGACGAGTTTTCACAGCAGGTCGATGATTTAGTAGATGAGCAGTCAAATTTTATTGGCGATTATTCGATTCCAGACGAGCAAGAGAGAGTAGACCAAATCCTCGGTGAGATGCCTCAAAACGCTCTTGATAAGCTTGTTAGGGACGTGGGCAAGGGGAACACAGTAGAAGCAGGATACTGGAATAGAGCAGTTATCATCATTGGGATTAGCAGTAATTTAGATTTAAATGGAGATGGGGAAGATGATACTACTATTTCCAACATCATAGAGGAGACACAAGCAACAATTGATACTATTTCAGAAGAAAATAACTGGATATGTAAAGACTCTGATGGCAATGAAGTAGATCCTGAGTCCGACAAGGGATCCGAAATTTGTGATGGATCCGAGCTAGGATTGAAGATGACACTTACTGGTCCTGTGCCCTTAACTAACGCCATCACCGAGAAATCGTTTCAGCTATTCTGGCAAGTATTCCCAGTTGGAGTAGTAATAGTAGCGTTCGGCCTATTCTTATTCCACTGTGATCTACTACAGACTGGAAGAATTAGATGGGTACAGGGAGTCAAGACCTTGATTATTTCCGGACTACCCACTTTGTGTTCAGTATGGATAACTCTTGGCTTCATAGGCTATACCGACTATGAGGTTACTATGACTGTAATTATAGTTGGACCGATAGTTCTCGCACTTGGCGTATCTTATGGACTACACATTACAAACCGTTATGCAGAAGCTAAAGGATCCCCCAGGGAGAAGATGTCTGAAGCCATAAGCTCAACTGGAAGGGCTGTTCTTTTATCTGCTCTAACTACAATTATTGGATTCATCTCTCTAGTTTTTGTCCCAATGAAACCTATCCAAACCATAGGGTTTGCATTATCGGGTGGAATCGTAGTCGTATACCTTATGACTATGCTAATGGTACCTAATCTAACTATGATGTTAGATCTGAAAAAGCCCTCACACCCTCCTCCTAAAGTATTTCAAGGCGCAGTGGGCGTTCCAATTAAATGGACAAGAGTGACACTTGTTATATTCATGATCGCCATGGTAATGTCTGCGGGATATAATAGGCCTAATGTCGAAGAAAATATCGATTTACTGAAGATGGCTCCAGCAGGGGTAGATGCTGTAGATAAGATGGGCATTTACTCTGATGAATTTAATGCGGGACAACCTGGTTTCCTATTGATAGAGTCGGATATTTTTGCAGATCCGGATCCTATCCCGGAAGCAGGTGCACAGAAAGATCCGTTTTCTAATCTTAAAGGGATTGAACAACTTGAAACTAAATGTAATTCGGTAGATAATACCACAGCCGTGTCCATTGTTTTCCTGATGAAAGCTATAGGGGTAGGGGTAAATGTTTCAGGTACGCCAGTTAGTGACTTAGTACCAGATGAACTAGGTCCTATCAAAGATGTAGCAGAACTGATTTTCGATAGAGAGCAGACAGGAAACTTATCATTTTGGAGCGCTCTTAATTATCTAGACTTACAAGATACTGGAGGTGTGCAATCTCAGAATTTCTTAATTTATGTATTCTATGAAAGTATGACACTCGAGATGAGGGAACTATTCATATCTCCTGATTATGATAGGAGTCTAATTTACATAGATATGCCTTTCATGGACGTACAAAGCACTACCCTTGCGGTGGATGAGGTAAACCGATACGCTGATGAAGAGAAAGATGGGGCTGTAACGTCAAGCACATTAATTGGTGTGGCATCTATAACTATAGAAGTTAACAATCTAATTGTAGACTCACAATGGTCATCCCTTGGATTTGCATTATTATTTACAGTACTCACTCTAGCCTTGGTATTCAGAGATGTCAGATATGCTCTACTAACAACGCTACCTGTAGGATTCACTGTAATGATGCAATGGCTCGCAATGGATGGACTCGATGTCGATCTTTCCCTGATAACAGTTATGATTGGGTCCATTCTAGTAGGAGTAGGGGTTGACTTCTCCATACATATAGCTAACAGAATAAAAGAGCAAGGTGGTACAATAGAGGCTATACAGACAGCATGTGCGAGTACTGGATTGAGTTTGTTTGAAGCTACGACTGTTACAGCTGGCGGGCTAACTTGTGCCTATCTAATTCCGATAGAAGCAATTAAGCCATTTATCACAGTAATTATTCTTCTACTATTAGTTGCAGCAATTTCGGCTTTAATTTTACTGCCAGCGATATTCACTGCCATGATAAAAGCGAATCTGGGATTAACTGGAGGTGTCAGTACTATGGTAAAAACCGCTGGACTACGTAGAGCAATAGCTAGAGATGAAGCAGATACTATTGACGCCGCTATAATACTAGGTTCTACTGAGGATGCATGGTGAAACGTTGATTTGCACACTCTCCCACGACTATTCATGACGAGCTACTGGCTAATGAAAAGTGAACCACATGTTTACCCCTGGGATCAACTAAAAATTGATGGTAGTACTCATTGGGACGGAGTACGAAATTATCAGGCTAGGAACATTATGAGAGATGAAATGTCAATTGGCGATTTGGTTTTA
>MDTG01071359.1_pt1 | contig 14250 bp, 8 predicted proteins | sample 811421 | NCBI WGS metagenome assembly MDTG01 (sample SAMN05326645, study PRJNA326480) | marine metagenome | isolation source: seawater | place: Pacific Ocean: South East | collected 2011
AGTATCAGGTATGCCTGTATAGTTTATATAATGTCCAAATGATGCATCTAGATCCCATAAAATATAACGCCACTTCTTTTTATCTCCCTGCGGATGCTTTCCTCTCCACCAGCCCGTGTTCCAATTTAACCAATCCATACATACAGCATAAGAGTTTAATATAAAATAATCTATTAAACTGCCAGTATTATATACACCCTTGACATAGTCATAGTTATCAGGGTCCGTCATATCATTTCCTGTGATAAAGTCTACCAAATTATCCCACTCATTTTCAGTGGTATTGTCCCCAAACTCAACCCAGGTATTCCCCCAAGTTTTTAAAAAATCAACATAGCCATCGGGTTGATCATAATAATGATCTAAAAAATCTAAATCATCTACTTTTTCTCTCATATCATAAACACCCCAATATTCCCCATTAACATATAACACACAAGATTCATGGGATCTCTCATCCATTCTTAAATCACCTACTTGAGATAAGGAATGCAGATATGAATCCCTTATGTGTGCAGGAGAACCTGGTGCTGCTGTGTAATTATCATTAGCTGCTGCTTTTATAATTAACCTTTGAAATGAGTCCCTATCTTTTGTTGTAAATAATTCATCATTTATAGCATAATTATATCCAAATTGATCTCGGATTATGTAATCAAGTCCTCTCTGACCATATGCCCAGGAGTCATTACCATGCTTGTTAAATTCTCCGACGGCCTCATCGATAAGATCACCATTTTGATCAAAAATCTCAAAAGAACCAATAGGTCTATTTCCATAATCACCATTAATTAATTCATCAACCTCATCACCCGCAATTGATATTACATGTATAGAATGATCCTCATTAATAAAATATGTGTTGGTTTCTATGAAACTACTTAGAAAAGAAGCATCTTGACTAATAGCAATCGCCTTAACAACAGTAGTGTTATTTATAATAATGGAAGAATTTAGAGTTGTTAACACTCCATTTGCATCTATATAGCCATAAAAACTAGATCCTGAATCTGGCACACTTCCATCTAAAGTATAATATATTTCAACATTTGAGGAATTACAATTGATATCTAAAGAAAGTTCATCTGAATAAAATCCAGCTGCGAAATTAAAATTTGGTGTGGAAACATAGCTATTATATGCAATTTGTCCACTATTACTCGATCCTGGTGTCGATTCTGCAAATACTGACCATTCTGGTCCACCATCAATAGAGCGGCCAAATGAATGTTGAAGCTGATGGTTATTCAATTTTTTATAATCAACAACCCCTAGTGTAGGAGAGCTTAATATAATATATTCTGAATTTTTTGTCTGTGTTAACTTAAAACTTGTATTTGTATCCGAAATTTCTAAATTTGGATCTAAGCCAGAAGCATATATAATTTGATAATCTCCTGGTTCAATTAAAAGAGTATTTGGAAACTGCCACTTGGTTAAATTATCAATTTTATCACTTAAATAATAACCCTCTAGATTAATTGACTGTGAGGTATTATTGAAAATTTCTATCCAATCTTCATAATCTCCACAATCACTACCATCAGTGTCACAATTAGCTGCAGAATACTCATTAATCATTAATCCATTAAAAGAACCAAACACACAAGATCCGTCTTCAATAGTCGCATCATTATTATAATTTGTAGCTTTTATACTTGTGCAACCCTCAATTAGTGGACAAGAATTATTTAACTCTCCAGGGGTTGGACACATTGTAAATGCCCATTCCGAATCAAAAGGCTGACCGTCCGGAAAAGATGCAAAAGAAACATCCTCAGATTGCGGTCCATATGTGACATTAATAATTGTATTACCCTCATTATCAACACCTATTATGGTTTCTCCATCATTATTTAATTTTGATCCAATGTGTAGTGGCCCTTGATCAGTGTCATTATCAAACCAAAGTAATAACAGCCCGCCGGAACTAATCGTTGTCAACTCTGGATATCCTGAAGGAATTGTGCTACCACCATCTTGATCGCCAAAATAATACCCCGCAATATCTATTGGAGAACTACCCATATTTATAATTTCAATAAAATCTTCGGTTTCTAATGAATCATCTAAACAACAATCTCCATTGTCTGCAAATATTTCATTTAACTGTATCTGTGAAAAAGCAAATACAGGCAACAATCCTAAAAAAATACTTAACAATACCTTCTTCATATTTTAATCTATTTTAAAAGTTAAATTAAGATAGAAAATTACAACATAATATTTATATTATAAATTGCTATCATTCATAATTTTAAAAAACTATTCTAAGTGATTAGTGCGGGGAAAATGAGGCTTAAAGGATCTTTTAATTTTTTCCTTTTTTTCTACCACAACATTTTCCTTCACAGGCTCTTCTTTTTTGATAGGAGAAAAATTAATGTCGGCATCCCTTGAAACACATAATATTTCCGTTTTTTTAGACAATTTCTTTTCTAGTTTAGAACTTACTTTTTCTCTTATTTTCTCATATTTTTTTAATTTTTTTGAGATTTTTTTATCCCACTTTTCTTGAGGAATTGAGTTTTTTTGAGCTCCTTTTTTCTTAGGGTTCCATGCTGTTTCAGATACATATAACTTTCTAACCATTTTAGATTCTTCCAGTGCATGGTCAAGTGCACTCCAAATTAAAGGCATGGATTCAGGGCTACAAATCAATCTTTGTTTATTCAAATTAATTTCCAATTCTCTCGCATGCCACTCTATAATATCAAACTCTCTCTGCACTGTATTTAAAACTATTTGTTTTCTATTTACTGGAATTGCTGAAGACCACCAGGATAATTCTTGCCTAAGAATAGCATTTGTTGAAAACATAAAAGTATTAGCCTTGCATTCACAAGATACTATAATATCACCCTCTATTGTTGCTAAATTTTTAAGCTTTTTAAGTTCCCGATCAGCTAACAATTGGTAATTTTTAAAATTATCTGTTTTTAAATTAAAAGTCCAAGGTAATTCGTCACTATATGGTGATGTTATTCGACCTTGGTAAATTCCATTAATAAAATTACCTGTTAAATGGTTTTTTTCAAGAACTTTATTCTTTCCATATTTCACTTCTCTAGAATATATTAATTCTCCCTCACCACATATTATACCATTATTCCATTGCCCAGAATAAACTATATTCTGCATATATTTTGTGTCTTGTAAAATGGCTGTGCCTTGACCATGTTTTAAATTATTAAAGAAATCGCCTTCATAAACCATTCTCTTTTTGATAATTTCTTTTCCCAATCCTGACTTCAACCCATTTAGCCACTTTCCTTGATAAGAATATCCTCTTTTTCCAGAAAAAAGGCCTTCTCCTGTTAAATTTCCATCTACAAAATCACCGGCATAAATGCCATTCTTAAATTTAAACTTGCCTGAACCCTGTTCACAATTTCCATCAATACATTGAGCAAAGATTACAATCGGAACAATTAGTAGTATAAATATTAATAATTTCTTCATAAAAATCATCTAAATAAAGGATGCCCTAATTTACAAAAATTATAAGTAAAATTAATTTAGTGACCCTGGCAGGATTCGAACCTGCAACCGGCAGAGCCGAAATCTGCTATTCTATCCAGTTGAACTACAGAGCCATATACACTAACAAAAATACCAAAATACTATTGATATTCGTTATATTTAAAAAATACTTTGCTATGAGGAACAATCTTGTTTTTATATTAATTTACTTTATTGGTTTTATTTCCTTTGCCCAACAAATAAAAATTGGAGAATGGGCTATGCATCTTAACTATACCAATATAAATGTCATTTTAAATAAAAATAATACTATTTATGCAGGCACTAAATCAGGTCTTTTTATATACGATGAAATTGATAATAGCTTAACTACATTGTCAAAATTAGACGGACTATCTTCTGCCGACATTACTGCATTAGACTACAATAATGATGTTTTAATAATTGGGTATAATGACGGTAATATGGATTTAATTCAGAACAATCAAATTACTAATATACCTTATATAGAATTAGCTAATATATTAGGTGATAAGCGAATTAATAACATCTTTATTGAAAGTGATCTAGCATATATTTCTTGTCCTTTTGGAGTGGTTGTTTACAATATTCCTGCTAGAGAAATTAAAGAAACATATTACTTGTCAGATGATGGAACAAGCACAGAAATATTTGCAACATATGTTTTTGATTCAGATATAAATAGTGATGCAGATGTATTTCTTGCTAATAAAATATTTTTAGCTACAAATAAAGGTCTTTTTTATGCCGATAAATATGCTAACTTATTGGATTACAACAACTGGATTAATGATTCTCAATTTTGTTTATTAAAAAATTCTCCTGATTATACTTATGATCTTTTCAATGTACATGTGTCAAATGTCATCGGTTTTGATAAAAAAGAGAACGGCGGGAAAGGACTTTTGATTAGCACTGAAATAGACTATTCAAGCATTTCAAGCCCATTCAGTGAAACATCAAAATATAACTTTTTTCAACTTAATACAATTGGATATAATAATCCTTTAAGTAATGAAAAATTAAATTTATTTCATGTCAATAGCGGTGTTAGAGGAGAAATAATTAACTTTCAGTATAATCCAGAATCTGAAAAAACAATTATCATTGTAAATGACGACTATATCGAAAAAGTCATTATTCTAAATGAATTATTTCAAAATATTTTATCTGTCAATTGTAATAATGTTGAAGGATTAGATGAAAACTCCACATTAATTTCAGCCTTAATTTCTAATAATTATAATAACACTAGCACTATTTATTTAGCCGATGCAAAGTATGGATTAGTGAAAGCTATTAATAAGGGATATGAAATTGATTTTTTAGAGCCAATTATACCTAATGGACCTGCTGGTATCAATATCGGTTCAATATCTAGTGGAATCAATAATCTTATGTTTACACATGGGGGGAAAACACAGCCCTGGAATAATTTAGAGAATTATCAAGAAATCTCTTTTTTTAACAATATAAAATGGTCTCAATCAGATCAAATAATAGAACTAGGTATCTATGATGCTTTATCTATATCTTCAGGTTTTAAAAAAGACCAATTCTTTATTGGAACATGGAATAGTGGATTATTAGAATTTATTGAAGACTCATTGGTAAATCACTATACTAACAAGAACACCAATGGTGCAATAGAAACAATAGCGGGGACAAATATGAGTAGAATTGGGGGAGTTGATGTAGACAATGATGGTGCTCTTTGGCTAACAAATAGTCAGGCTGAAAAGCCACTTGTTAAATTTCATAATAATATATGGACAAATTATAATGTGCCGAATCTACCTACAAACATAATGTCAGGTAAAATTTTATGTTTAAATAACGAACAAAAATGGATACAGTTAAGAAATGAGGGGATTTTAGTTGCACAGGAAACAAAAGATGGATTAATTTCAAGAAAAATTAACACCGGAAATGGTCTACCTAGCAGTAGTGTAAATTGCTTTATCGAAGATAATAACGGAACTATTTGGGTAGGAACTTCTCAGGGTTTAGCTGTTTTTTACTTTCCTTCTGAAATTTTTAATAATTCATCATATAATGCAGAATACATTTTGATTGAAACTGAAGATGGTTATGTGGAAAAACTATTTGAAAACACTGAAATTCTTGATATTAAAGTTGATGGGGGAAACAGAAAGTGGATCGCAACAAAAAGCAATGGGGTATTTTTAATATCGGATGATGGCATGACACAAATACATAATTTCACTAAACAGAACAGTCCTCTACTTGATAATACTGTTTATGAAATTAGTATTATTGAGTCCTCCGGAGAGGTGTTTTTTGCAACAAGCAAGGGCCTCTGCTCATATAGATCAGATGCAACTTCTTCAAGAAATAATTTTAATAACTGTATGGTTTTTCCAAATCCTGTAAGAAAAAACTATACTGGTATAATATCAATTACTGGATTAAACGATGAAACAAATATTAAAATCACTGATATTTCTGGAAATTTAGTTTTTGAAACCATATCATCTGGAGGGACAGCTACATGGAATGGGGAAAATTTCAACGGGGAAAAAGTCAGTACAGGGGTGTATTTATTATTATGTACATCTGTTGATTTTGAATATAGTGTAGTTGAAAAAGTGCTTATTTATAACTAAATAAATGTTTATTACTACTAGTGGTATTGTTTTAAGGACATATCCTTTTCGGGATAAAAAATTAATAGTCAAAATATTTACATTTGATTATGGTATATTAACATTTATTATCACTAAAAATAAATCCCAAATTGCACTATCACAACTTTTAACAATTGCGGAAATAACATATAAACACTCTAAAAATAAATCCCTATTTTATATTAAAGAGGTGCAGGTTGAACACATATATCGTAGTCTTACAATAAATAGACAAAAAATGGAAATAGCTATTATTATATGTGAAATACTAAACAAGTGCCTTAAGGAAAAAAATGAAATACTCTATAATTTTATAAAAAAAACATTAATCTATCTAGATAGAATAGAAAAATATGTGGAGGGTTTTGACACACTGTTTTTAATAAAATTTTGTGACATTGTTGGTGTTAGTCCATTTAATGGTCGGAACAATGACCCTGATTTAATTCTAAATATCAAAGAAGGTTTATTTATGAAAGAGATCCCTCACAACAACACTATTACTAAAGAAGAAAGTTATTTACTGCAAAAATTATCTCATCTAGATTTTGCAGATTTAACAAGTATAAAAATAACAGACGATCTAAATACAAACTTGTTTCGAATTATGATTCTATATATTTCGATACACTTAGCTGACTTAACTAAATTAAAATCAATAAATATTTTTAAATCAATATCTTAAGACATACATTGGTATGATTTTTGTAAAATAAATAACATCTAGCTTGAAACTTTATGAAGAGTTTTTTTTACACACTTATATTTCTGATTCCCAGTATCTTTTTTGGACAAAATGTTACCATTATTGATAGCAATCAGAATCCTGTCCCAAATGTTTCTGCATTTAATAAATCAAAAACAAAAAGTATTTTGTCAAATACTGATGGTATTATAAATTTAAGTCGATTTTTCAAAGAAGACACTATTATTTTTCAGCACCCTCAATATAAAATAAAAAAGACCTGTAAATGCGACATTGAACAATATATTGAAGTTGAAGTTGAATATAAATCCTTGGAAGATATAATAATCCATCACAAAAAAAATAAAAACAATATTAATAATGTAGCTGAAAAAAAAATATATATATCTAAGCAGCAAATCAGTGAATTAAATCCTGCTAATTCAGCAGATTTACTAGAAAAAAGTGGCGGTATAATGGTTCAAAGAAGTCAAATGGGGGGTGGAAGCCCAAACATAAGGGGCTTTGAAGCTAATAAGGTGCTGTTAATAATGGATGGAGTAAGGTTAAATAATGCTATTTATAGATCGGGGCATTTACAAAGTATGATTACTATTGATGAATTTATAATAGAGAATTTGGAAGTTATCTTTGGACCAAGCTCAGTACTATACGGTAGTGATGCTCTAGGTGGAACAATTAATATAAAAACATATGAACTTTTTTTTCGTTCAAATCCTACTTTTAAAGGAAGTGTATTTTCCAACTACAATTCAGCATATAGTGGTTTCCGAAACAATGCCTCTATAATTTTTGAATCTAATAAATTTTCAAGTGTTATTAATTTTTCTGCTAAAAGTTTTGGGGATCTGCGAATGGGAAAATGGAGAACTCATGGATATAATAACTGGGGATTAGTCTTTCATTATATTGATAATGAATCGAATAAGATTATTTGCAATCCAGATCCCCATATCCAAATGGGGGTAGGTTATTCTCAATATGATTTATTTAATAAAATGATTTTTAAGATTAATGACCGAATTAGAATAACTTCAAATATTCAATATTCAACATCTTCAAATATCCCTAGATTTGACAAACTTAATGATGGAGATACTCAATGTTTAATGGATAGTAATAGTGTATGCTTATCAAATGACAATCTGAAATTTCACTCATATTACTATGGTCCTCAAGAACGATTCTTCAGTAGTTTAAAATTATCTTATTTTGACTCCTATTACTTTGATAAAGGTGATATTATTATAGCATACCAAAATATTAAAGAATCTCGACATAAGTGGTATCTGGATGATTTCTTAGATTATTTAAATAATAATGGAAATTATGATCTACCAACACATCAATATGAAAATGTAAATATAGCTAGTGTAAATATGAATTTTAGAAAAGGGAATATTTATTTTGGTTCTGAAACAACTTATAATGATGTTGATTCAAAAACAACACCGAATGAAGAAAATATTTGGGGAATCGGTGACACAAGATATCCCCCAAATGGTTCAAATATGTTTAATACAGCATATTACATTAATATATTAAAGCCAGTATCTCATAAATTACAAATAGAAGGAGGTTGTAGATATACTTTTTCTAATATAAAAGGCGAATTTCCCGACTCAATGCATCGACCATTAGTAAATATAGAGGGCTTAAAATTATCATCAAGTAACAGTATCATTTCAGGGAATATGAAATTATTATACCATCCTACCGATTATCTGAAGATTAGTAGTGTGACCGCTAGAGGTTTTCATTCTCCAAATGTAGATGATATGTTAAAAGTTTTTAGAAAAGGTGATAATATAACCATTCCAAATATTGATTTGAAACCTGAATACTCATTATCACAAGAAATATCAATAACAGCAAATATTTCTAATAATATAACTATTTATGGAGTAGGATTTTACACACAACTTACAAATGCTATTGTTAAAGATTCTACACAGGTTAATATAAATCCCGATAAAAATGGCGAACCTCTTCTAGCAAATATGATTTTATATGATGATGAGCTTGTATATACTTTTTCTAATCAAAATGCATCAAATAAAATTAATATCTATGGATTTACTTTAGGTTTTAACTCTAATTTTTATGGTTTTAAATTAAGTGGTGATTTTAATTTTACTAATTCTATATATAATCCATTAAAACAGGGTCCAATAGCCCATATTCCACCTAATTTCGGAAGAGTCGAGCTGTTAAAATCCTTTAATTCCTGGAAATTCCGCTTGCTTTGTTTATATGCTGGATTTAAAGACTCCTCTGAATTTGATGAGGCGGGAGTAGATAATTTAAATGAAACCCCTGTGGTTGTCGATAACAATACTGGTCTTGAATTACAAGCTGGTTTACCAAGTTGGTTTATTCTAAACTTGTCATGCGAACATATGATAAATAATAATCTGAAAATTCAAATAGGTGTTGATAATATTCTAGATATGCACTATAAAACATTTGGATCCGGAATTAGTGCCCCAGGAAGGAATGTGAGTGTTGGTGTTAATTATTTATTTTAAACTTATTGTATTAATAATAGTCTCTAATTGCAATAATAAAATACTTTTTTTCTCACCTGGTGCATATAGATATGTGTAAATGAGTAGAGGGGAACTTCTGTTTTCTAAAGTAAAATAATATGCATTAAACACACCGCCCATAAAATCATTTTCCATTCTCCAAAGAGACTGTATTCTTCGCCCTGACAATCCATTAATTTTCACAGTATCGAATTCAATCAATGCATCTTTTTCGGATGTCATATAAGAATTCTCAACAGGTCCTGATATATGTATTTGTATAATGCTATCAACAAGGCTGATAATACTATTTTTTGATTTTATTGTATCTTTTGGATTTAAATTTGTTAAAAAAATGCCCTGACTAATTTTTGGAGTTTCACGTCTTATCCATGTATTAACAGAGTCTGAGTAAGCTAAAAAGAAATCCTTTGGTGCCAATAATGAGATATTATGTGTATTTATTATTTGTTGATTAATACTTTTTGCAGGATACTGTTTAAACTTTTTGGATAACCTTTGAATTTCAATTTTTTTTAATGTTTGAATCAAATTAACTATTTCATTCTCCTTTTCTTTTAAATCATAAGTAGAGGGACACTTTATAAAAATAACCACTTGATTTAAAGCAAAAAGATTCATTTTTAACTGAATATTAAAGGTATCACCACTTGATACAATTAATATATTTTGATGCCTTCTTAAAATACCCTTAAAATTTTCCTGATCAACTTCAATTAAATTTAAAAAATTTTCTTGTTGAGGTGATGGCCCAATATCAATTGTTAATAAATTATTTAGGGTTGTGAAAAAATCACCATCTAAAAGATGATTGTTTTTTACAATTAATAGCTCAAGAGGATCACCTATAGATAAAGGGAGAGTTTCATTATCAAAATGATTGAATTTTGACAGCACAAATAATCCACAAAGTAATATTGCAATAATTATGAAAATATATTTCTGATTTTGAGACAAAATATAATTTATTTAACTGTCCTATAAATGCTCAATCTTTGACCAATTTTAATGTTGTGATTTTTTAAGTCATTCCACAACATAATATCTTTTATTGTACATTTATATTTGTTTGCTATTTTTCCTAAAAAATCCCCCTTTTTCACTTTATATCTTATTTTTTCAATATCAGTAAAATCAGGGTAATTTAATTTATCTGCGAGCTCCATTTTTTCTAACTCTAAGTATATACTGTCTTCATTAAGAATAAAAAATCCTGCTTTATTTTCTGGTAAAATAAGTGGGAATTTCTCATTATCTAAAGATGGAATTAAATTAACTCTATATACTGGATTTAGAGCCTTTAATAGGTTAGTGTCAACTTCAATTAACTTAGCTAAATGAGATATTTTTATAGATCTATTTAAATGAACCGAATCAATAGAATACTTTTTATATTTATATTGATCATCTGCGAATATTCCGTGTTCATTTGCAAAGTTCATAATATATACTGCGGCAATAAATGAGGGTATATAATTAGATGTTTCTTTGGGTAAAAAAGGACGTAATTCCCAATAATTGAATTTACCACCTGACCTTCTAATTGCTTTAGTGATATTACCACGACCAGCATTATATGAAGACAATGCTAAATCCCAGTTATTAAAAACTTTATATGCTTTAAGTAGATAGTCACATGCTGCCTGTGTCGATTTATATATGTCTTTTCTTTCATCCAAATATGAATTAATTCTTAAACCTTGTTCTTTGGCGGTGGGATACATAAATTGCCAAAGTCCAACGGCACCTGCATGTGATCTTGCATTTGCATTTAATGAGGATTCAATTACCGGTAAATACTTTAATTCAAGAGGTAATTTGTTTTTATCTAAATACATTTCAAATACGGGAAAATAATACTCAGATAGTGATAATAATTTACTAACCTGATCTTGACGTTGAAATAAATAAAATTTAATATGTTGTTCAACAACCTTATTAAATACTAGGCTTAATGGGGTTAAATCATTTAACGAGTCTAATCTGTGTTTTACGATTTTTGAATCGTATATATTTTTCATTGCTTCCTGATTTATTATTGGGTCTTTTGGCTGTAAAATAGTATCATAAAAAAGCAATGTATCCTTTTTGAATATTATTGGCTGTAAATTACTTTGACCAAATGTATTACTAACAATAACCATAAAAACTATAAATAATTTTCGCATAATGTGTGATTAATTTTTAATAATAATATTCGCTACATTTAACATATCTTTCTCCGAAAAATAATTACCAATTAATTGAGCTGATGAATAAAATTTTTCCTTAGTTAATGAGAGAGGGATTGATAGTGAAGGGTGTCCTGACAAATTAGATTGTACAGTAAATATGTCTTCATTATATAGCTTGGTGGGACTTTTCTCTTCACTTATTTTAAATGGAAGATTAGGTGATGTAGGAAGAAGCATGTAATCATATTGGGTTAAAATTTGTTCCGTTTTACTTTTTATTAATTGTCTTATTTTTTGTGCCTTAATATAATAAGCATCGTAATATCCCTGGCTTAAAACAAATGTCCCTAATAAAATTCTTCTTTTCACTTCTCTACCAAAAGCATTGGTTCGTGTATTTTGAATTAATTTTTGTAAATTTTCTTCCTTATCCCTATATCCATACTTAACTCCATCATAACGGGCTAGATTAGAAGAAGCCTCTGCTGTAGTTAATATATAATATGTGGGGACTAAATAATCCAAAAGGGGTAGATGTATATAATCTACAGTATGTCCTTGAGACACAATTTTATCAATTAAATTATTAAAATGGTCTTTTATTTCAATATTAATTCCTTTAAAATTCATCACCTCTTTAGGGATTGCAAACTTATTAGTATTTTTTGATGGTTTAATGCTTTTATTTCGGGTATTTTCTCCGACACAAGTACTATCAAAATTATCCTTTCCAGAAATAACATTTATAATATGTTCAATATCTTCAACTGATTTTGTAATGGGGCCTATTTGATCAAAAGATGAAGCATATGCTATCAATCCATGTCTAGATATTAATCCATATGTGGGTTTTAATCCGAATACACCACAAAATGCAGAAGGTTGACGTATAGATCCGCCTGTGTCAGTGCCCAGTGCGGCATGACAGAGATTGGCTTTTACGGCCGCGGCCGAACCTCCCGAAGAACCCCCGGGGACATATTGCTTATTAATTGGATTAGCAACGGGACCATAAATAGAATTTTTATTAGTTGACCCCATCGCAAATTCATCACAATTTAATCGTCCCAATATAATCGCATCTTCTTTTATTAGTCTTTCTACAACAGTTGCAGAATATGGTGATTTATATCCCTGTAGTATTTTGGAGGCTGCGGTAGATGAGTGGTTTTTGTAACAAATATTATCTTTAATACCAATCACAAGACCTGCGAGTTTACCAGCTTTATTATTTTTAATCTTATTATCTATGATAATTGCCCTTTCTTTAGCTTCTGCATCGTAGGTTTCAATAAAAGCATTCAAATCTTTATGCTTAACAACATTTGATAAATATGCTTTTACTAATTTTAAGCAAGTTATTTGATTTAATTTAAGATCTTTTTGAATCTCGTTTAAAGAATGATAATGCTTCAAAATAAACTTCTTTATTTGATATCCTTTTTTTCTTTTGATTCAATCGATGGTGTGGATTCCTCTTCATCTTTAGTAGCATCTTTAAACTCCTTAATACCAGAGCCTAAGCCTCTCATTAATTCTGGTATTTTTCTTCCACCAAATAAAAGAAGGATGATGATAGCTATTATTATAATTTCGTATGTACCAATAAAAAGTAATATGTCTAATTTCATAATTCAAAATTTAACTAAAAATACAAACATTTTTTTGTTTTAGTGGCCAGAAATCCAATGTGATGGATTTAGTTTTTCACGACCTTCCCAAATTTGAAAACCCAACACATTGTTTTTTTTATTTTTTTCCTTATATAAAAGACCTATTTCATCTTTTGTCTTCACCAAATCTCCCTTTTTAACTTTTGCATTATATATATTTGAATAAACGGTTAAATAGTCGCCATGTTTAATTATAATTACTTTTAGTCCTGTTGGAAGAATAATAATTTTACTGACTTCACCATCAAAAACACTTCTAACATTATTATTAGTGGTAGAAATTTCTATACCATTATTCATAATTGTAATTCCCGATAAAACTGGGTGCGGAACATTCCCGAATTTACTAATAACTGTGCCCGATAAAACTGGCCAGGGCAAATAACCCTTATTAGATTCAAAATTATCTCCTATTAACTTAGCTTCTGGAGTTAACTTATTGTTGTTTTTTTTATTCTCTAGTATTGATAAAATCTCATTATTGATTTTTTTCGTCTCTATTTCTTTAAGTTTAATAGCATTAGTTAATGAATCTTCTTTGTTTTTTAAAATCGAAATAGTTGCCTCTTTTGACAACTTTGATTGTTTTAACTTATTTAGTTCTTTTTTCTTAAGAAATGTTAAATCTGACTGTTCTGCCTTTTTTTTAACTATTTTTTTCTTTTTAAGCTCTACTTCCTGTTGTAAAAATTCTATTTCCTTATATTTTTTTCTTCTATTAATTTCTAACTCTCTAAAATGAAATGCCCTTCTTATCAATTGATTAAAATTATCTGATGATAAAAAAAATAACACCCTATTATAACCCCTTAAAGATCTATGTGTAATTTCTATTAGCTTGGAATAATTCTCTTTTAATACTGTTAAATCTATTAATATTTTATCTAGCCTTATTTCCAATTGTTGTTTATCCTTGTTAAGAAGATCCATTTCTTTAGTAAGGACATCGTGTAAATCTTGTTGGACATTAATTTTATTATTTAATAAAACTAATGC
>MDTG01232481.1_pt1 | contig 14248 bp, 14 predicted proteins | sample 811421 | NCBI WGS metagenome assembly MDTG01 (sample SAMN05326645, study PRJNA326480) | marine metagenome | isolation source: seawater | place: Pacific Ocean: South East | collected 2011
TTCTTCGCGAAAAGGTTCAAAAACAGACTATTCCTGCAGAAATTAACTGATGTCACATTTCAGCACAGTAAAAACCCAACTACGAAAGAAAGAGTTTTTAAAACAGGCTCTCATAGATTTAGGTTATGTTCCTAATGAAGGTGAAAATTTAGTTAGAGGCTACAGAGGCCAAACAATCAAAGCTGAAATGACTATTGATATGGGCAAGGGAGCAGACATTGGATTTCGCTGGAATGAAGGCTCTAAGTCTTTTGAGCTGGTAACTGACCTTGATCTATGGAAACAATCAATACCTGTAGAAAGATTTTTAGCTCAGGTAACTCAACGTTATGCGTTAAATACCGTTCTTAACTCAACTGCTCAAGAAGGCTTTCAAGTCTCTGAGCAAAATCAAAATCTTGATGGATCAATAGAACTTGTAGTTACTCGTTGGGACTCTTAAATTTACTAATTTAAATTGACATTTGACCCCAGCGCAGCTTTTGAAACTAGGTCTGGTGAATATCACCGTTCATCTGACATGTATGAACCCAATGCTGCCTTTGAAGCTTCTAACAACGAGGACTACAAGCTAAATGGTAGAGATCCGGTATTGGGAGGCAAATTAAGAGAAAAGGCTGTATGGGTTGATGAAAGAAAGTGTATTGGTTGTACATATTGCAGTTCAGTTGCTACTAACACTTTTGCAATGGAACCTGAACAAGGCAGAGCTAGAGCGTTTAGGCAAGATGGTGATAGTGAGGAATTAATTCAGGAAGCTATCGATACTTGTCCTGTTGATTGTATTGAATGGGTATCTTTTGAAGAATTAATTAAACTGAGAAAAATATTGGAAAATCATCATTTTCGCAATTTAGGTTTGCCACCAGTTACTTGATTTCCCAGAGAAGTGAAAAGAAATAACGATATAAAACACGATTCAATACCTACCAGAAGGTTTGGTAGAACAGAGATTCAAATACCTTTGTTATCTCTTGGAGGGATGCGCTTTCAACAAAGTTGGAAGGATTTAGAGCCTCAAGAGATTAACAAGCAACAACAAGATGTCTTGCAGAAAACCATTAGCTATGCATCTCAAAAAGGCATGCATCATATAGAAACTGCTCGTCATTATGGAACATCAGAGCGTCAGATAGGTTGGGCCTTTGGGAAAATTGATGACCCAAAAAGAATATTGCAAACGAAAATACCACCAAATAATGACCCTTTGATTTTTGAGAAAGAACTTGAGCTTAGTTTCCAAAGATTAGGTTCTAAAAAAATTGATTTATTATCCATACATGGCATTAATCTTCCGGAACATTTGGATATGACTATTCGTCCAAAGGGATGTCTAGAAATTGTTCGTCGTTGGCAAAAAGCTGGTCTTATTGGCCATATTGGTTTCTCAACTCATGCAAAGGTTAACCTAATAATTAAAGCTATTAAAACAGGTTTTTTTGATTATGTTAATTTGCATTGGTATTTTATTCGACAGGAAAACGAACAAGCTTTACAAGCAGCTAACGATAATGATATGGGAGTTTTTATTATAAGTCCCACTGATAAGGGAGGTCATTTACATACACCATCTATGAAACTTTTAGAGTTATGTAATCCCCTGCACCCCATAGAATTTAATGATTTATTCTGTTTGAGTGATCAAAGAATTCATACTTTAAGTGTTGGAGCCTCAAAGCCTCAAGATCTTGAAATTCATTTTAATGCAATCTCTAAAATGGATTGTACCCCTGGGTTGATTAATACCATTGAAACACGATTGATTAATGCCTCCATTAAGTCGCTTGGAGAGTCATGGTTGACTACTTGGAAACTAGGCTTGCCTGACTGGGAGCAAACTCCAGGAGAGATAAATATACCTGTATTATTATGGCTAAATAATTTACTGGAGGCTTGGGATATGGAAAGTTTTGCTAAAGATCGTTATGGTCTTTTAGGTAGAGGTGGCCATTGGTTCCCAGGATCAAATGCAGATTGCTTAGATTGTGAAGTGAGTGAGAATGATTTGAAAAAAGTTTTGATTAATAGTCCGTGGAGATCTGAGATACCTCTTATCCTCAGAAAACTTAAATCTCGCTTAGGGGGCGAAAGAAAAGATAGACTTTGGGGTATTTAATAACCTAATGGTTGTTTTTTAGGTTTTCCTATTGATCTTGGATATTTACTGGGACATTTATCAATAGATATAACTCTAATAATATTTCTAATACCGCGATTATTAGGTAGTTCAAATTTATGTGTTTGCTTTATCTGTGCATTTAGTTTAGTTAATGCTTTCTTCAGTATCTGTTGTTCTATTTGGGTCCAGTTTCCTTTATAAATGAGTGCTTGGCCTCTAGAATTTAAAAAAGGGACGAGATACTCTGCTACAACAGTCGAAGGAGCTACGGCTCTAGCGATTGCATAGTCAAATCTATGTCTCAAGATTGGATCCTTTCCTGCTGTTTCAGCTCGTTCGGTTGCAACTGATATGCAAGAACTTAATCCCATTTCTTTTGAAACCTCTTTTAAAAAAGTTGTTTTCTTACTTGAAGAATCTAAAAGAGTGATATGTGAATTAGGTAATGCTATGGCAATGGCTAAACCTGGAAATCCACAGCCAGAACCAACATCAATAAATTTATTAGAGAGTTTTGGAGTTTGAAGTTCTTCATAAAATGGCATTAAACTATCATAAACTTGTGAAATCCAAAAATCATCTCTATCAATGAGACGAGTAAGGTTTGTTTTCTTATTCCATTCTCTCATTAATCCTTGTAATTGAGTAAATTGAGCTATTTGTTGTTTAGTTGGCTCCCAGTTAAGCATATTCCATATTTTAAAATGGCTTAAAGTTTCGTTTTTTCTTTCAGTAGACATTTTGAATTTTTTTGGGATAGTCAGATTTGATATATTTAGATAAAATCTATACATCATTAGATCATATTTTATTTACTTGAAGCCTTCTTACAATTGTTACGAACTGCTTGGAGTCTCTCCCTCTGCAAATAATGCAGAGCTTAGAAAAGCTTTCCGTCAACTAAGTAAGCGACTTCATCCAGATACTACCTCTCTGCCAAGTGATGAGGCGACAAGACAATTTCAAAATGTTTGTGAGGCTTATGATCTATTAAGTGACCCAGTCTTAAGGGCCAATTACGACTTGAGTATAGAGAAAAAAAATAATTTAATTGATCCCAAAACAGAATCTGATCTAACAGATATAGAAACTTTGAATTTTTCCAAATCTATTGGAGTGAGGCGACCATTCTCAGGTGGAGAATTATTTTCACTTTTTCTTTTGATAATTTCTATTCTCTTGAGCTTGGCAATAGGTGTTCTAATTGCTTTCTTAAGGGGAGCAAACTTAGATTTTACGCCAAGCTGGTTAATGTAATTTATTTATAGAGATAATATTTGCAGGTAATACTAAAAGAATTTTCAACTGCTAATGCGCCTTAGGAAAGTGAATTTAAACCCTCTTGAATACCAAAATAGCATTTTTCTAGTTCTTCATCGGTGATACAAAGCGGTGGCATGAGATATACCACATCACCTAATGGTCTAATAAAAACACCAACCCTCAACGCACTTGCTTTCATGATTTTCCCAACAGAACTAAGGTATCCCTTCTTGCCATTCACTTTTATATTGAAAGCAGCAATTGTGCCAGTAATTCTTGGGCGTTCCACTCTTATATCTTTAACTATTTTTTGTAAATGAGGTAGATGTCGTGATTCAAAATCTAAATACTTCTTAGGGGATTTTTCTAAAAGATCTAAGCTTGCATTTGCAGCCGCGCAGCCTAATGGATTGGCTGTAAAGCTATGTCCGTGCCAAAAAGTTTGCTTAGGATCATTACCAAGGAAACCTTCGGAAATTCTTTTGGTAGACATAGTGACTCCCATAGGAAGGAATCCACCGGTTAATCCTTTGGAGAGTGATATGAGGTCTGGCCTCAGCCCAGCCCTTTGAAAAGCAAATAATGCTCCACATCTTCCAAAACCAGTTAAAACTTCATCTGTAATGAGTAAAGAATTAGCCTCGCGAATTCTTTTTTCGACTTCTATTAAGAATTCTGAACGAACCATACGCATCCCTCCTGCTCCCTGAACTAATGGTTCAAGAATTACGGCAATAGTTGGTGTCCTTAAAAGGTGTTCAAGAGTTTCTAATACTTCATTTTCTCGTCTTTCAAAGTTTTCATCTTCCCACCATGTTTCAGGCCAAGGGACTCTAGAAACCGGAAATAGCATTTGATCAAAAGGCTCACTGAATATATTTCGTTCGCCGACCGCCATCGCTCCAAATGTATCTCCATGGTAAGCACCATCGAATGCAATAATTTGAGATCTATTATCACCTTTATTTTTCCACCATTGACGAGCCATTTTTATAGCGACTTCTACAGCAGTTGAGCCATTATCTGAAAAAAACAATTTTTCAAGACCTGTTAATTTACTGAGTCGATTAGCTAATAATTCAGCTTGTGGATGAGTGAAATCTGCAAATATAATTTGCTCTAATTGCTCTGCTTGATTTGCAATTGCTTTAGCAATATGTTGATTCGCATGTCCATGAAGTGTGACCCACCAGCTGCTAATCCCATCAACTAGAGGAAATCCATTTTTAGGTAGTAAAAGAGCATCTTTGGCTTTTTCAACTAATATTTGTGGTTGAGATGATATGAGTTGGGTGAAAGGTGGCCAAATATGTGGATTTTGTAGAGCCTGATTTAAATTGTCTCTCTCATTCATCAATTTTAATTTTTCCTATTTATTAATTTAACTGTTTTAAAGTCAGATAAATCTATTGATTAAGAAAAAAATTAAGTTTTATTTTAAATGTATTCTTTGAGCTGTTGATCTAGGTGCTGCGTTTCCCATTCGTTAGCGAGTACTTTTGCACTTACTTCCTCAAAGATAGGAAGCCTCGCAAGAATTTTAGTATTACCAAACTGCTCAAGAGTCTTTGGGTTGTCACTATGTGGAGGTCCATTTAATACTAGTCCTAACACATTTATGTTTCTATTTTTCAAAGCCTCCAGACTTAATAAGGTGTGATTAAGAGTACCCAGACCAGTTCTGGCTACGAGAATTATCGGAGCCCCCCAAACCTCTAGTTGATCTATTTGTAACCAATTTCGATTTAAAGGAACCATTAAGCCACCTGCAGTTTCGATGATTATTAATTTATCTAAGTCAGGTAAATGTAAATTACTTGGTTCTATAAACCGAGATTCTTTTTCAGCAGCCCAATGAGGAGAGACAGGAGCCTTAAATTTATATCTTTCAGGAAGATGACGGCTTTGGTCAAGCTTCAAGAGCTTGCAAATGGTTTTTGTATCTGTACCCTCATCGGTTCCGCTTTGAATAGGTTTCCAGTAGGTCCCTCTAAGACCTTGGACGAAAAAACAACTGACTATAGTTTTTCCTACATCTGTATCAGTACCACAAATAATAATTCTTTTTGATAAATCACTCATCGTTTAATTAATAAAAACTGAATAGACCAACTGAGGCTGACTTGTTTATCCTTGTTTACAGTCGGCCAAAGGGATAATAGATGACGCCAATCTGAAATACTTAATTTTTCCTTTTTACTGCTATTTGCTCCGATCTTGACCATCGGCTTTAATAATGAAGTCGCCCTTTTCGCTGTTTGTTTGATGCTTGTAATTTTGTTATATAAAATATTTTGAGTTGGTATGGCTCTAATTAGTGAGTCGTTTGATGGGAGCTCAAGAGCCGTACATGTTAAATTTGCTTTTTCTGCAGCTTCATACCACTCAGGAAAACTTCCTTTGATTGGTATTGCTAAAGCAATCCATCCATCTGAACTTAGAGAATCAAACCATTCTTTGAGTTGCTCTTGTGGATTGTCAAGCCAATGTAATACAAAACTGGAAGCTAATAAACTTGGTTTTTGGGGCCATTTAGGTAACCCATCATTTAAATCCCAAATTTGTGTTGTATCTTTTTTTGAATGTTGATCAATCATCTTTTTAGAATTATCCAATCTCAATACACACTGAGTTGGATAAAGATTTTCTAATGCTTTTGCGAGTAGACCAGTGCCAGAGCCGAGGTCAACCCACAATCCATGTTTGATTGGATGAAGAGAACATATCTTTGCAAGTTTGAAAGCAGTGCTTTTTTGAATTCGAGCTGATTCGTTATAATTTAATGCTGCTTGATTAAAGTTTGTGTTAACTTGATTAGACCATTTTTTTTTCATGATCTGATTCTAACCAGTGTTTGATTTTTTTGATACTATCGATTTTTGATATTGAATGTCCTTCTTCTTTAAGATTGATTATTGTAGGTTGTATATCCAAGTAGTTAATTAAATCTGCAGCCAGCTTTTTTTTTGTTTGATTAGACAATATAAAGTCTTTTTCACTATTAATTAAGAGTACTTTTGCATTAGTATTTAATCCAGCTGGCAAAGAATCCGTATTTATAAGAACTTTTAAGTCATTCCTGAGTTTTAACCTTCCTGCATTAGATATATGACGGAAACTTGATTTCGTAGATTTCATATCAATTACATTAGGTTTATGGGCTTTTATATAAAATTTCTTCAGCATAAATAGCTCATTAGGTGTATTGATTTCATTCATCATTCTACTAAGAGCCATAGTTACAGAGCGTCTTTCTCTCCCACTTGGAATAAAACGACTAAAACTATTGATCAATACAACATGACTTGATGAGTTTAAAACTCTTTTATCTATTAAATGAGAACCTAGAGAATGACAGATGGCAACCCTTTTTAGTCCATTTTGATTGAAGACATTGTTCCATTTTGGCATATATGGAATTATATCTTTATAACCACGTTCGGCAGTTTTCCATTCCCAATCGCAGCACTTAAATAAATCTATCCAATTTAACCATTGATTACTATCACCTGCCCACCCATGCATGGCAATAATTTCTTTCATTGAAGTTTCAGAACTTTGATAAGCTTTTCGAAGGCTTGTACCGGTGTATTTCTCCTAATTACTATTCTTAGTCTCGATTTGCCCTCAGGGACAGTTGGTGGACGGATTGCAACAGTAAGGAGACCATGCTCTTCAAGTCTCTTTTGATAATCCATAGCTAATTTGTCTGATCCCAGGACTATGGAGATTATTGCACCTTTGCCTAGTGGTCGTTGCCATCCAATTTCAGATAACTTATCTCTTAAAGCTATAGATTTTTCTTGAAGTTCGCTTCCCCAGCTTGGGTTGTTTTGAATAAGATTTAACGCGGCTAAAGTGCTTGCGCAAATTGAAGGAGCTAATGCTGTTGTATAACGAAATGCTCCACAGTTCTGAAGGAGATATTCTCCTGTTTCTTTATCTGTTGCTAGAAATGCTCCTCCACTTCCGAAAGCTTTACCGAAAGTCCCACTAATAATGGAAATAGATTTTTTTATCCCAAATGATTCACCTCTTCCTTCTACACCCATAACTCCAAAAGCATGTGCTTCGTCTATTAATAATTTAGAATCATATTTAATGCACAGCCTTGAAATTTCTTGTATGGGGGCAGTCGTCCCCTCCATACTGAAAAGACTTTCTGTAATTACTAGAGGTCTTTTCTGAGGATTGTTTTGTTTAGATTTTTTTAAAAGCTTTTCTAAATCGGATACATTGTTATGATCATATCTAAGAAATTTGGCTCCACTTGCTTTAATTCCAACAAGAAGTGAATGGTGTATTAGACGATCACAAATTACAGGAGTGTGGCGATCAGTTAGTGCTAAAACTGCAGCTAAATTAGCCTGGAAACCACTTGGGTAAAGCAGAACGATATCACGATTAAGCCATTCAGCAAGCTCCATTTCAAGTTTTTGATGAATATTCCTATTACCAGTAATAAATCTTGATCCACCAGCACCAACTCCATCAGTTCTTAAAGTTTGTATCGCTGCTTCAACTAATAACGGATGCCTTGCTAGATCAAGATAGTCGTTACTTGCTAAGTCAATTAATTTTATTTGATTTTTATTTTTATCTAGACCAATCAATTCTGATGAACTTCCACCTGGTGCCCAGGTCCTTAGTTTACGAATTCTAGTGTTAGGGATTTCATTCATATTGTTATTTTGTTCAATGTTTATGAAAATTTGAGGCTTGGATTAACATTTTTTTCTTGAGTTTCTTGATTTCATTATGTATCCACGTCAAAAATCGTGTGGTCATAGAATAATTCTCTAGGATTTAGGAATGACCTCATCAGAAAAAAATACCTCTGAGAATGAAGCCCTCCAAAACAATTTAATTTCAAAGGAAATTTTTCCTTTTGCTTTGGATGAGTTTCAACTTAAAGCAATTGATTCACTCAATCAAGGGCACTCTGTGGTTGTCAGTGCCCCAACAGGGTCAGGCAAAACATTAATTGGTGAATACGCAATTTATAGAGCGATTTCTCATGGAAACAAGGTTTTTTATACAACCCCTTTAAAAGCTCTATCCAACCAAAAGCTAAGAGACTTTAGGAATCAATTTGGCTCCGAAAATGTCGGCCTTTTAACAGGTGATTTAAGCCTTAATCGAGAGGCTTCTATTCTTGTTATGACTACTGAGATTTTTAGAAATATGCTTTATGCAGCAGCAGATAGAAATGATGATCCCTTGCTAGATATAGAAACAGTTGTCCTTGATGAATGTCATTACATGAATGATGCTCATAGAGGGACAGTATGGGAAGAATCAATTATTCATTGTCCTAAATCTGTTCAGTTTGTTGCCCTCTCGGCAACAGTAGCAAATGCAGGCCAATTAACGGATTGGATTGAGAAAGTTCATGGACCCACAGATTTAATTTCTAGTGACCTAAGGCCAGTTCCACTTGAGTTTAACTTTTGTAGTGCAAAGGGACTTCATCCATTACTCAACGATAAAGGGACTGGATTGCACCCCAATTGTAAAATTTGGCGTCCAACAAAATCATATAAGAAAAAAGGACGCATCTCTAAACCAATGCAACCTGAGTCTCCATCATTGGGGTTTGTGATATCGAAGTTAGCAGAAAGGAATATGTTGCCTGCTATTTATTTTATCTTTAGTCGTCGTGGTTGCGATAAGGCTGTGAAAACAATATCTAGCACTTGCTTAGTCAATAAGGTAGAACGAAACTCAATTCAGACTCGATTTGATAAGTATAAAAGTTTTAATTCAGAAGCTTTGAGAGATGATTTACATATTAGAGCTTTATTTAATGGAATAGCTTCTCATCATGCTGGAGTTCTCCCTGCATGGAAGGAATTAATTGAGGAATTATTTCAAGATGGATTGATAAAGGTAGTTTTTGCTACTGAAACATTAGCTGCTGGAATTAATATGCCGGCTAGGACTACAGTTATATCTACTTTGTCTAAGAGATCAGATAATGGACATCGTCAATTAATGGGAAGTGAGTTTTTACAAATGGCTGGTAGGGCAGGAAGAAGAGGTCTTGATTCTAGAGGCTATGTGGTCACTGTACAAACTCGATTTGAAGGGGTTCGTGAAGCTGGTCAATTAGCTACTAGCCCAGCCGATCCACTGATTAGTCAATTTACACCTAGCTATGGAATGGTTCTGAATTTATTACAACGTTATGATTTAGTTAAATCAAAAGAACTGATAGAAAGAAGCTTTAGTAGATATTTAGCTGGCTTGGATTTAGTTGAAGAAGAAGAAGACTTATCTAGATTAAAAGAAGACTTTGAAGAATATAAAACCTTTTCAGAAGATATACCATGGGAAGATTTTGAAAGATATGAAAAAATAAAAAGTCATTTAAAGGAAGAAAGGCGACTATTAAAAATCCTCCAAAAACAATCAGCTGAAACTCTATCTAATGAATTGACTTTAGCTTTAGAGTTCGCAAATAATGGAACGCTCATAAGCATAAAATCACCACAGCTTCGAGGAAAAGTTATACCTGCAGTTATTGTTGCAAAAATACAAAAAGCAGATAAACAACCTCAATTGATTTGTTTGACATATGAGAATGTCTGGATCCTTATTTCTTGTAAAGAAGTTGTTAGCCTTCATGCTGATATTACATGTTTAGACGTTATACATCTTATGCCTCCAGAATTTAGTAGAATAGGTGAGTTGCATCATGGTGATTTAGTAAGTTATGAAATAGCTTTAAGAATTTTAAATCTAGATAAGAAAAACGATATGAGAACTCCCCAATATGATCTTGCTAGTGAAGTTTTATCTCAGGCTCAATCCGTTAAGTCTCTTGAGGACGTGTTGTTTGCTCAGCCAGCTCATCGATGGGGAGATAAGAAAAAATTAAAGAAACATAGACGTAAGATGCATGAATTAGATATTGAAATTCATGAACGTGAGCAGAGATTATATGACAGATCAAATCGTCATTGGGAAACCTTTTTATCGTTAATAAAAGTGTTAAATCACTTCGGATGTTTAGACGATTTATATCCTACTGAAATAGGTAGAGGTATTGGATCTTTGAGAGGTGAAAATGAATTATGGATTGGTTTGGTCTTGATGAGTGGACATCTTGATGAACTAACCCCAGTTCAATTGTCTGGAGTTATTCAGTCAATTGTTATGGAAGTAAACCGTCCAGATCTATGGTCTGGCTTTATGCCAAGCGCAGCTGCGGATGAATCATTCAATGATTTATCAAATATTCGAAAAGAATTATTTAGTGTCCAAGAACGATTCGGTATAGAAGTACCAATTTTATGGAGTTCTGAGTTAATTGGTTTAGTAGAAGCTTGGGCCCGAGGTATTACATGGACTAATTTAATTTCAAATACCTCTTTAGATGAGGGAGATGTTGTAAGAATTCTGAGAAGAACAAATGATTTACTTTCACAAATACCCTATTGTGAGGCTGTGAGTAAGCAACTTAGAAATAATGCTAAAGAAGCCATGAAATTGATGGATAGATTTCCAGTTTGTGAGGCTGATGATATTAATCAAGCAAAAGAGAAAAATCATGAACTTATTAATCCGGCTACGGAGAGAAATAATTAAACAAAAAGATAGTTTTTTTAATTATTTCCAGTCATAGATTTTGGATTAATGATATTATCAAATTCTTCCTGACTTATATAGTTTAGTTGATTAGATGCCTCTCTAAGACTGAGATTCTTGTTATGTGCTAATTGGGCAATTTTACTCGCTTTTTCATAGCCGATTGAAGGTGCTAATGCAGTTACTAACATTAAAGAATTTTCAAGATATTCTTTTATTTTTTGTTTGTTTGGTTGGATTCCCTCGATCATGTTTTCTCTACAACTTTTACATGCATTCTCAAGAAGGTTTATGCTTTTTAAAATATTGTAGCCAATAAGTGGCTTGTAAACGTTCATTTGTAGATGTCCACCACTACCTGCTATCGATACAGATGTATCCATCCCAATAATTTGGGTGCATACCATTGCCATAGCCTCACATTGAGTAGGATTGATTTTTCCTGGCATAATTGAACTACCAGGTTCATTGGCTGGTAGATGTAGTTCTGATAATCCAGCTCTTGGGCCACAAGATAAAAGTCTTAGATCATTTACAATTTTCAGTAAAGTGACTGCTAATAACTTGAGTTGACTCATGATATTCACAAGACCATCATGACTAGCCATGATGGCAAATTTGTTGGTTGCAGTGATGAAAGGTAAGTTTGTTTCTCTAGCAATATCAAGAGCAATAAGATGATCAAAATTTTCAGGAGTATTTATTCCCGTTCCAACAGCTGTCCCTCCGAGTGGAAGTAGATAAAGTTCTGTAAGGTTAATTTCAATGCGCCTCACTGCAGATTCTAATTGAGATTCCCAAGCAGAGACTTCTTGTCCAAGAGTTAAAGGTACTGCATCTTGAAGATGAGTACGTCCTATTTTTATAATATCCCTCCATTCTTTACTTTTTTGATGGAATGAATTAATTAGTTTATTTAATTCAGGTATTAATTTATTTTTTAAAGTTATTATTGTGGCTATCTGGATTGCGGCTGGGAAGACATCGTTAGTTGATTGAGATCGATTGACATGATCATTAGGATGTAATGGAATATGACTACCTAACGGATTATTTAAACGCTTCGAAGCTATATTGCTAATCACCTCATTTACGTTCATATTTGTTTGTGTACCACTACCTGTTTGCCATACTTTTAGAGGGAATTGATCATTATGTTGACCATCAATAATTTCTAAACTTGCTTCGGTAATGAACTGAGTGATTTCTGCATTTATTAGACCAAAATGATGATTAACTCGAGCTGCAGAGCCTTTTATTTGGGCAATAGCATGGATTATTTCAAGAGGTATGAGCTCATCTCCAATAGCGAAATTCAATATAGATCGTTGAGTTTGAGCTCCCCATAGCGCATTTTTCGGAACATTTATTGAACCAAGGCTATCTTTTTCAAGTCGTTTCATATTGGACATTTCTATAGGATTGCTAAAATCAATTTTCGTGGAGAGAGAAGATCATATCTATAGATTTTTAGATGAACCTATAGATATTAGATTTTTAAGTGTACAAAATAATTTGATATTGGACTTATATGCCCAATCTATCCCAGATAACTCTTAAATTCGATTGATGTAATTCGGTCGAAAAACATTCAGATAGTTGTTTTGGTGAGAGAGCTTTAAGTACCTCTGGATCATTCTCAAGGTTTTTTCTGAAATCACCCTCTGGCTGATTCCAGGCTGAATGAGCATTTTTTTGAACTAATCGATAAGAGTCCTCTCGACTCATTCCATGTTCCACTAGAGCTAAAAGAACTCTTTGACTAAAAACGACTCCTCCATAAATATTTAAATTATTCAACATATTACTTGGATAAACTCCAAGACCCTTAATTATTGCAGTCATCTCAGTAATCATAAAATGAAGAGTAATAGATGTATCTGGCAGCATTAATCTTTCATTTGAGCTATGGCTAATGTCTCTTTCATGCCATAGAGCTACGTTTTCAAGTGCGGCAACTACATAGCTTCTTAAAACTCTAGAGAGACCACTAACTCGTTCACTTCGTATTGGATTTCTTTTATGAGGCATAGCCGAGCTGCCTTTCTGACCTTTAGCAAAGTTTTCCTCTACTTCAAGGACATCTGTTCTTTGAAGATTTCTTATTTCTGTCGAGAAACGATCCAATGAAGATCCAATCAGAGCAAGAATTTGTACATAATTAGCATGTCTATCTCTAGAAATTACTTGAGTACTAGCTGTATCAGCTTCAAGCCCCAATAATTCACAAGTTATTCTCTCTGTCTCAGGATCAGTATTAGCATAAGTCCCCATGGCACCACTAATTTGACCAACTGATATGTCTTTTTCGAGACTATGCAGCCTTTCCTTGTTTCTTAGCGTTTCAGCCAGCCATCCAGCAAGCTTGAAGCCAAAAGTAATTGGTTCTCCATGGATTGCATGAGAACGCCCAATCATTACGGTTTCTTTATGCTTTGATGCTAAATCTCTAATAGCTTCCTCTAGTAACAAAAGCTCTTTGATTAAGAGTTTTATTGATGACTTTAATTGAAGTGCAAGACCTGTATCTAGGACATCGCTACTTGTCATCCCAACGTGTATGTAACGACCCGCATCACCAACGTATTCATTTAGGTTTGTCAGGAAAGCAATTACGTCATGTCGCACCTCGGCTTCGATTTCGAGAATACGTTCAGGCTCGAAACTAGCCTTTGATCGAATTACTTCCATCGCACTATTTGGGACTTTCCCCAATTTGTAATTAGCCTCACATGCGGCCAACTCAACGTCTAGCCAAGTTTGGTACTTGGCTTGTTCAGACCAAATTTTTCCCATCTCTGGGTTTGTGTAACGCTCAATCAAAGTGCTACAAATTTAAAGGTTAGTTTAATTTAGTTCTTAAAGGTCAAGCTGACTTAAGTCTATTGTGTTCAACTTCCCAATGGACATATCTTCCCCAAGATTGCTGTCTAACTCTGCATCTACCTCCTTTACAGTCGATCACCTGAAAGGGAGGTAAATCATTTGGTTGATTTGCGAATTTTGCAAAACTACCTGGAGGAAGCAATTCAAGTACTTCTCCAGTTTGTTTTTTTGCAGGCAGATGAAAATGATCATGGCTGGATAGCTCATTGTCATTGATTTGATGCCTGAGCTTTTTAGACAAAATCTTGGTTCAATTGACTAGATTCTCTATTGAAAAAGAGAATAATTACTAGTTCTGCGGTTTTTGTTCCGTTTCCTGTTTGTTTTTGTAAACAAATGACTAAAAAATCGCGATTAGATCTTCACTTGCTGACTAAAGGGTTGGTTAAA
>MDTG01346580.1_pt1 | contig 14248 bp, 12 predicted proteins | sample 811421 | NCBI WGS metagenome assembly MDTG01 (sample SAMN05326645, study PRJNA326480) | marine metagenome | isolation source: seawater | place: Pacific Ocean: South East | collected 2011
CTGTATAATTATGACCTGATAATAAAACAGCGATAGCATCCTGCAAACCGACTAAGGGTAGATTACCAGCATGAATACATAACACATGCGCTTGTTCGAACGATTGAGAATCTAAGTCATCTTGTACATGTTCTCTTTTTTGATTTAGTTCTTGTTTGTCCTCAACCCCGTAACATTGTTTCACCCAGTATACTATATCGCCCGCTTCTAAACGCGATTTAATAGAAGAAAGCTGAAAATCAATATCCTCTGAAGTAAAATCGGTGCCTAAAATACTTTGTTGAATGGCTGTTTGCATTCCGGATTGCTCATTATTAAACCACTCGATTAGGTGTTTCTGTAAAAGATATGCTCTATGTTTCGTCTGCTTAATCAAACTCTTACCCGCTTGATGTGGCTTATTCGAATTCATTTGATTTGAATTTCGCAGGGCTGAACTATCCATCTTGCTCTATTAAAAAGTTACAACCACGCATAGATGTTGGTTCCCATCGTCCTAATATTTGAAAGTCTCCTTTCTCGTCCTTCACTCCCCGATCACCCGTCAACAAAAAGCTACAAGAATAGATATTAGCCAAATCAACTATCCCAATCCGACCTTCTTGCCCTGGCTCTAACAATTTATTGGGTTCATCCGAATCTACCACAACCACCTTTACCCATTCCGGACACTGCAGCCACAGTCCATTGGAAGTATAAGACTGACTCAGGCACTCTGTCATCCCATATTCGGTATAAAGCTGATCGGGTAGACAATTAAATCCTTGTACTAAACGATCAAACAACTCTAATCTTGAGATGGAGCGTCTAAAGGTCTTCATACCCCCCGTTTCCATAATGGTTAACTCTTTTGGTAGGTTCAATGGTACTGTCTCTCGCTCGTGTAGTTCTATCAGGTCTAACCACCCAAACGAAGCCCCAAAAAGCATTACTTGGTGTCCCTCTGCCACGAGTTCATGTAATTGGTTCATTGGCAGGCACTGGTTTAGGGATAAGTAGCGACTTTGTTCAGTATGGTCCCACTCCATTAGCCGGTTAATCATATATAGCAAGGAAGACTGTGGGTTTTCAGAATAGCCAGGTGTATATGCCCAAATAATCCAGTTTTCCTTACCAAATCTTGCTTGCCATGATGCCCGAATAGAAGCATCATAATAGGCTGGATCTAGCACACGATGACGGCTCCGCTGCATTGCAGAGGTCCCACTACTAAAAAACTCTAAAGGTTGAGTACTAGCTTTCAAATTCGGGAAGTGAGTTGATATGTCCCTATCACCTATTAAAGCATTATGAGTCCATACCTCTGCGTCTTTAAATGCTTGCACAGGCAATAAAGGAGGTAATTCATCAAAGCAGCGTGAATAATCTTCGACTGACCAGCCTAAAGAAGTACAATACCTTTTATACACTGGATTCAAAATGTGTTGAAAAACATATATTTGGGTTAATTTTTCTTCAAAACTTAGAGCATGATTTAAAAAAAATGGACTGGTCGATTCAGTTAATGATTTGTAGAGTTCTGGTATCTTTCTCCGTATTTGCTCAAAAGACTGATTTTGTATGGAAAAGGACTTATTCACATCAACAAAAGTATTAGAAACCATTTCGCTTTTAGTGATCCTGTTATTGTATAATATCAAATGAGAACAACGCGCGCTCAAACAAGATCCACAACCGAGTTCCTTCTCTAATTGATTCTACCCAAAGCCCATACTTTTGTTCAAACTCATCCCATTTATCGGCATAGTTTGATAAAGAAATATGAGATTGATAAGCACGATCTCGAGTAATATCATAACTATCTAACCAAAGTCCATTGACACTCATGCGAGCAATTTTTTTGCTTTGAGCACTATTTAACTCAATATAATCAGCCTTACATTGCATGTCAGTTATATGGCCTATAGCTTCGTAGAGGACACTAAATCCAAGATAATCGCCTTTAGAATTAAAGCGATGTATTCCTTTCCTAAGCGCGTCCCAAACCTGTAAATGCCCACTACTAACAAGGCACAGTTTTTCTGGTTTCCAGCTGGAATTAGCTATGAAAAGATCTAGTCCCATACCATAATCTGTGTTAGCTCTGCTAATATCCAAACTAGATAAATAGTGCAATTCATGATCTAAAATTTTGACACGCCCATTTTCACGGTCTGCTACATATATTTTTAGTCCATTTTTACTAGCTAGATCAGTCGGTGTATTTAACGATTCTGTTCCATGACCAATTCCACCTGCCTCAATACCTAGCTGTCCATCTGTTGTAAAAAGATACATCTTATGCTCGGTCTGATCACTAACAATGACTCCATTAAGTCCCTTTACCATGGCTGAAGCTTGGGTAAAGGTAGCTATAGGTATAGGATTGACCATTGAACTGTAATGGCTAATGCCCTGTGATTCGGATAATTTTGCTAAATATTGGCTTGTTGTATTATCCGCAATTTGCTGATTAAGTATATTAGCTTGTTGAATCGTATCGATTCTGACCTCGGCTACAACTCCACCATTTTTAGCTACACTTCCAAATATCACCAACCATATATATGAGACTATAAGAAACACCGCCCTTTCTGGTGCTTTTTTTCTAAACAAATGACGGGATTGCAAAATAGATTTAGGGATTCGGGTGGCTAATAAAGCCCTTAAATTACGGTAGATATGATTACAGAACATATTCATGAAACATGGTTCAATCCTTTAGCACCAATATCTTTACGATAAAACATATCCTCAAACGAAATGGCTTCAAGACCTTTATATGCCATCGAAATCGACTCATGTAGTGTTTTACCGGTACCAACCACATTCAGTACCCGCCCACCTGCAGTGCATAGTTGGCCTCCATACTGCTTTGTACCTGCATGAAAAATTTGAAAGTCATCAGTTTGTTGGATCTTATCTACACCAAAAATCGGAAAATCTTTCTGATAACTAAGTGGATAGCCTCCCGAAACAAGAACCACTGTTGTTCTGTATTGATCATCAAATACGATGTCTTCGCCTTGAAGTGCTCCCTTTGTGCTTTGAACTAAGTGAGTAAGTAAATCACTTTGGAGCCTGGGTATAATAACTTGACATTCTGGATCACCAAACCTGCAGTTAAATTCAACCACCTTGGGACCTTCAGGAGTCATCATTAAACCTACATATAAAAACCCTTTAAAGGGATTCCCTTCAGCGGCCATACCTGCTACAGTGGGGGCGATAATTTGTTCGGAGACCATTTGAAGCATATCTTTTTGAAGAAGCGGCGATGGTGAGTATGCCCCCATCCCACCTGTATTTGGACCTTTGTCACCATCGAGTTGTCGCTTATGATCCTGTGCAGTTCCTATTATTTCGAAGTGTTCCCCATCACACAAAGCAAAAACGGATGCTTCCTCACCAGGCATGAATTCTTCGAGTACCAATGTCTGTGCTGCGGCTCGCAATGTACCCTTGAAAAGCTCTTCCAAGCCAGCCAAAAGCTCTTCTCTATTTTCAGGAATCAACACTCCTTTCCCACCTGCTAGCCCATCTGCTTTTAATACTACGGGATACTCATTTTTGGCGTCCACATATTCTAGAACTTGGGTAAAATAATCTCCTTCAAACGCCTTATACGCTGCTGTAGGTATATCATGACGTACCATAAAATCCTTGGCAAATTGTTTGCTACCCTCTAATCGTGCAGCGACTGTACTAGGTCCGAAAACAGAATGCCCTTTCCCTTCTAAAAAGTCAGATATTCCAGCTACTAAAGGTTGCTCTGGGCCAACGACCGTAAGTCCAATTTCTTTTTTTTCAATGAACTCAAGCACTTTTTCAAAATCTAAAGCATTCAAAGCTACATTCACTCCACATGCCTGAGTTCCTGGATTACCTGGTGCTATAAACAAGGTATCACATAAAGGCGATTGAGATAAAGCCCATGCCAATGCGTGTTCTCTTCCACCACTTCCTATTAGTAATACCTTCATAGTACTAATCTTCCTCTAAGGTTGTTGGAGAATCGATCTCTCTGACAGAATTGGTTAAGCTTTCTGCTATCTCAATGATGCTAACAAAACTTTTTGCATCCAAACTTGCGCCTCCAATCAAACCACCATCAACATCTGGTTGGCTTAATAACTCCTGGGCATTAGCAGGCTTCATACTACCTCCGTAGATTATACGTATAGCATTAGCAGCGTCTCCAAATTGTTCAGCTAGAATTGATCGTATAAACGCATGCATTTCTTGTGCTTGTTCTGGGCTGGCAGTCTCTCCAGTACCAATAGCCCAAACAGGTTCGTAAGCGACAACTACTTGAACGGCCTGCTCATAGGTTAGACCTTCGAATGTAGCTAAGGTTTGTGCTTTAACCACCTCGAAATGTCGGTTTTCTTTTCGTTCATCTAATAGTTCCCCCACACAAACTACTGGTGCTAGTTCATTGCGTAGGGCAGTTTGTAATTTTTTATGTACTAAAGCGTCATCTTCATGATAATAAGCACGACGCTCAGAGTGCCCTAGAAGTACGTAACTACAACCTGCCTCTACCAACATAGATGCGCTTATTTCACCAGTATACGCCCCTTTTTCTGCTTCGTGTATATTTTGTGCCCCCACGAGAACATCGCTTTTGTGAAGTTGATCGATTGCAATCGATAATGACACAAAACTCGGACAAACTAATACATCTATATCTTCAGAAATAGCCGGTTTTTGATTCTTTATGACTGATAATAAGTCAAAGGTAAACTGTTCTCCCCCATTCATCTTCCAGTTACCTGCAATTAAAAATTTACGCATAATATCGAAATTGTAGTATTAGTTCGAGTTTAAGTGTGGTATGAGGTAGGGGATAAAATCATCCAATTCCTCCCCAATAAATTTCCTGATAATTCGGCCTTCAGCATCGAGGAGTATCCACGTTGGATAGTATTGGATATTGAAAGTTTCAACCAGGGATTTTCGATTCATCGTATGCGGTTCTGCGATAGACCAAAAGCGATCTCTTTCTTCAAAAAACGCCCAAATTGTGGTTTTACTTTCGTCAAAGGCCATGGTATAAATTTGGAATCCTCGAGGAGAAAATAGTTGATAACTAATCGTTAATTCCTCGTATTGTTGCTGATATAATCCATTTTCCATTAGGGTAAATTCTAGTAAAGTAGGGGCTCCTTTAATACTCTCTTCATTAATAGTATCCCCTTCTGTGCTAATAAAACTAAAGGCTGGAATAAAAGTACCCGGCGTTAAATCTTCGAGCTCAAAACGCATATTTTTATACCAAAATGATAAATCTTCTTCGTCTTCGTAGAAGTGCCTAAATCGCGCTATGCTCTCTTTCCCTTGCTCTATTCGCAAGGAATCATAGTACAACTCTATAAGCATTTGATCAATTACTCGGGTTTGCTCTTTATCAGAAACAATTGACTTTAATGAATCCAAATATTTAACACCTTTGTCAAATCCATTGATTGTACTTATATAGTCCTTTCCAACTGTTATGGCAAGTCCCAAAGACTGTTCATTTTCGAGACCTTCATTTATGAGCGACATCATTTTTTGTTGGTCAATGTCTGAGAGAATTAGAACTGCCGCCTCTAGTGCAAATGAAGAGGCAAACGTTCCAGGATAATCCTTATGCACCTCTTCATATAAATTGGCCCATTTTCGTAATTCATCGGCAATAGCGGTATCCGCAAGTGCTCCCATAGCAATAAATCGCCTAGTGCGGGTAAATCCTGCATCAACTCGATCAAAAACATCTACCGCTCGCTGCTCTCTTGAATCTACCTTCAATGTTTGGCCAATCTCTGGGAATTCTCCAGTGAATAGTACTGAATCATCTGGAGCCAATAATACTCTCATGTTCAAAATTGGACTCCTATCGCGACTTATTTGGAGAGGATAAGCTCCAGCTTCATTGAAGCTTATTGTGCTCTCAATTCTACCCATACTATCGGTTTTACCAATAAATAGGGTGTCTATCGAACTATTTTCCGTTTTTTGAGAGTATAACAAGAATTCAAAACCTTGACGATTACGAGTTTGATCCAAAGAATCCGTTACATCAATTTCAACAGCAAAGAAACTCGTATTCATTAGCTCAGGTCGGTCACATCGGCTTCCAATTAAAATAAATATTATAATGAATGAAGCCTTTTTGATGCCCAAACGGATGGTAACTCCCTCAAAGAATAGGGGTCTTTTTGATATTTGTCCGTTCATTTTTTTCCTTACTGCCATTAATGCTGTTATTATTGGCTTGTTTCTTTACTACAATTTTAGATTAAATTCTCAATCCAAATATTTGCGAACAAATTCATTAGCCATTTTAGGATTTGCTTTTCCCTTAGAGACCTTCATCACCTGCCCAACAAAAAATCCCATTAATTGCTTTTTTCCATCTTTATATCTCCTTGCTTCATCTGGGTTGGTGCTAATAACTTGCTTAACCAGTTCATCCATATAATTTGAATCCGATACCTGTAATAGATTTAACGATTTGGCCAATTCAAGTGGTGGAGTATCCTGTTCTAACATAGCATTAAAAATAGTCTGCTGGGCAGTAGAGCTTATCTTATCTGAAGTTCTTAAGTCTAATAACTCTGCCAATCTTGATACTGACAGAGAAAATTCTTGTATGCTAATACTCTGATCATTTAACACCCGGAGTACGTCACTTAAGACTAAACTAACTGTAGCTTTTACATGACCGCTTTCAGAGATCAACTCTTCAAAAAAATCTGCTAAATATCGATTCTCCGTTAAGGTAACTGCGTCAATTTCACTGAGTTGATATTGCTCCACAAATCGCTTTTGACGAATATGAGCAAGCTCGGGTAACTCTGCCTTAATGTCTTCTAATAAATCATTAGTCACGATAATGGGTGGAAGATCTGGATCCGGAAAGTATCGGTAATCGTGCGCCTCTTCCTTTGATCGCATGATACGAGTTTCCATTTTGCTGGTGTCCCATAGCCGGGTTTGTTGCACGACTTCTCCCCCGGCTTCTATGAGTGCTATTTGCCGATAAATTTCGAAATCAATGGCTTTTTCAACGTTCCTAAATGAGTTCATGTTTTTAAGCTCTGTACGTATACCAAATTTTTCTTTTCCCCTTAGTCTTACCGATACATTAGCATCGCATCGAAGACTTCCCTCTTCCATATTTCCATCGCAAACCTCAAGGTATTGAACAATCTGCTTTATCTTTGTAAGGTAGGCATATGCTTCTTTTGGAGTGCGTAAATCTGGTTCTGAAACTATTTCAATTAAAGGAGTGCCTGCACGGTTTAGATCGACTAGCGTGTTGTAAGGATCTTGATCATGAATGGATTTCCCAGCGTCCTCTTCCATGTGGATTCGAGTAATTCCTATACGTTTAATGCCTCCTCCTACCTCTATATCTATGTATCCACCTTCGCAAATAGGCGTATCAAACTGTGAAATTTGGTACCCTTTTGGGAGGTCAGGATAAAAATAATTCTTTCTGGCAAATATTGATTTGGGTGCAATAGAGCAATTAGTAGCCAAACCCATTTTAATGATATAACGAATGAGATTCTCATTTACTAATGGTAAAGTACCTGGATGTCCTAAACACAGTGGACTAATTTGGGTATTAGGAGCTTGGCCATATTGCGCAACTACTGGGGCAAATGCTTTACTTTGAGTTAATAATTGGGCATGTACCTCTAAACCAATTATCGCCTCAAAATCTTTATGATCGATAGTGTTCATAACTCTACTCATTCTATTAACTTAGATTTAAAAGATATTAAAGTTGACGCTTAGTATTTCTGTTTTTTTCTCATGTCTACAGACTATAATTGCAAGTAAAACCATGCTTTTACAATTCGCATTTTTTTTGTCAAGTTTATTTCACACCTTTAAATTCTAGTATCCTCCAAATAAAAGACCTATTAACTATTTTGCTTTTGTGCAACAGAAGCTCACAAGTATCAGTACTGGTGATTGAGCTTCTAGGCTTCAAAGATTATTAAAAAAAAAAGATGGAAACCAAGCTACAGATAATCAATGACTTAAAGGTACTTTTTTGGCACTACTTTTCTGAAACCTAAAGCTAATTTTGAGAGTTATTGATAAGCTCCTTATTATTGTTTGGAGAATGATATGTTGAAACTCAATTGAATGCTTGTTATCTCTCAAGTATTATCCCATTTAGCCAAATAAAAGACTGCTTAAAACGATATAAAACAGAGCTATGAAAGCCAACTACAATGTACATCCCCGAAGTAAGATGGGACTAGACTATATAGGATTAGACAATAACGATGAAGTGTACTGGAATTTAAACCCACCAGAACTCTATGAACATGCCATTATTCATGGGGAAGCAACGTTAACCACTGATCATGCCTTACTCGTACACACAGGTAAATTTACTGGTCGCTCCCCAAAAGACCGTTTTATTATAGAGCAGCCTTCAATACAAGATGAAATAGATTGGGGTGAAATAAATCAACCCGCTAGTGAGGACGTATTTAATAATCTCTTTAGCAAAATCCAGAAATATCTCAGGGATAGACGTCTTTTTGTTAAAGATGCTTTTTGTGGTGCCGATACTAATAACCGATTAACCGTAAGGGTAGTTAGTGAAGTGGCCTACCATGCCCTGTTCACGCACAATATGTTTATCCGCCCTAGTGAGACGGAATTAGTGAATATTGAACCAGATTTTACAGTCTTAGCAGCCCCTTTTTTCGAAGCAGATCCAAAAGTCGATGGAACAAATAGCAGTACCTTTATTCTCTGTAATTTTGAGAAGAAGATTATACTTATCGGCGGAACTATGTATTCTGGCGAGGTAAAAAAAGGTATATTTTCAGTGATGAATTATTTACTTCCCAAAAAGGGTATTATGGCCATGCATTGCTCTGCAAATCATGACAAATATGGGAAATCTGCTGTATTTTTCGGACTCTCAGGAACAGGAAAAACGACGCTATCTGCTGATCCCTCAAAAACTCTAATAGGTGATGATGAGCACGGCTGGAGCGATGAGGGAATATTCAACTTTGAAGGCGGATGTTACGCTAAGACGATTAATCTTAGTGAAAAAAGTGAGCCCATGATTTATGCAACCACCAAGATGCCTGGTACTATACTTGAGAATGTAATTTTAGATAAAAATCGAGAACCCGATTTTAATGATGTAAGTCTTACTCAAAATACGCGGTGTTCATATCCTATCAACTTTATTCCAAATGCCAGCGAGACTGGTATGGGAAATCATCCTGAGAATATTATTTTCCTTACGGCAGATGCCTTTGGGGTACTACCACCTATCTCAAGACTTACGCCCGAACAGGCTATGTACCATTTTATAAGTGGATATACTGCAAAAGTAGCCGGAACCGAAAGAGGTGTTACTGAGCCACAAGCAACCTTTTCGGCTTGTTTTGGATCCCCTTTTATGCCTTTACATCCAACTGTATATGCTGAGTTATTGGCTGATAAAATCAAAAAGCATAAAGCGAAAGTTTGGATGGTAAATACCGGATGGACTGGTGGTGAATTTGGAACTGGGAAACGTATAAAATTACAGTATACCCGGAAAATGCTCAGTGAGGCCATCGACGGAAAACTTAATAATATGGAATACGTAAAAGATCCAATCTTTGGATTCCAAGTGCCCATTCAAGTACCCGATGTCCCCTCCAAAATTTTGATCCCTCGATATACTTGGGAGGATGCAATGGAGTATGATAAAAAAGCTAAAGAATTAGCACAAATGTTTGTATACAATTTTAAGCAGTTTGAATCCCAAGCCAGCAAATCACTTTTAAATGCCGCCCCAAGACTGTAATTCAATATCCTGCAGAATCGGTAAACGTGTAAATACTACTCTACCATATATTGCATTTTTTCTAGGTTATCCTGAATGCGGAGTCCCTCTATGACTTCATGCAACTGGCCTTTCATAACCGCATCAAGATTATACAGAGTAAGATTAATTCGGTGATCGGTTATTCGGCCCTGCGGATAATTATAAGTTCTAATTTTTGCAGATCGGTCACCGGTGGAGACCTGACTTTTTCTCTCTGCAGCTCTGGCTTTTTGTTTCTTTTCCAACTCAATATCGTACATTCTCGCGCGAAGCATAGCCATCGCTTTTTCCTTATTTTGATGCTGTGAACGCTCTTGTTGACACTCAGCAACAATACCTGTAGGTTCATGAGTTATTCGAATAGCTGAATCCGTCTTATTTACGTGCTGACCTCCAGCCCCACTTGCACGAAATGTATCGATGCGTAAATCACTTAGGTTTATATGAATATCCACATCTTCTACTTCGGGTAAGACTGCTACGGTTGCAGCAGAGGTATGTACTCTACCCTGACTCTCTGTTGAAGGAACTCGTTGAACCCGATGTACCCCAGATTCATACTTCATTTTTCCAAAAACCTCGTATCCTTCCAAAGAAAAACTAATTTCTTTGTAACCGCCTTTTTCAGACTCATTCAAACTTAGTATTTGATGCTTCCACCCCAAATCGTCGGAATACCGGCGATACATCGCAAATAAATCTCCCGCAAATATAGCCGCCTCATCCCCGCCTGTACCCGCTCTAATCTCGATTATTGCATTTTTAGAATCCTCTGGATCTTTTGGTACTAACTTAATCTTGAGCTCTTCCTCAAGTTGGCCTAATTCAGCCTTCAATTCTTTATTCTCAGACATAGCCATCTCGGTGATTTCAGAATCTTCATTCATCTGAATTAATTCGATATTTCCTTCATAGTATCGCTTCAATTCAGTATATCGATCGAAATCCTTAACAACCTCTTTCAGATCACTTCTTTCCTTAGTAAGCTTGGTATAATTTTCAGGGTCATCGAATATGGCAGGATCACTCATTGCTGTATTCAATTCATTATAACGAGCTTTGAGTTGTAGTAATTTTTTTTCTATATCCATTGAATTTTATTTGTTCAAAAAAATACACAATACTATGCTTTATTGTACATTCATTTCTTAGCTGCATACTAATTCAATCAAATTATACTTTTAGCTAACATACGTTCACGTTATTTTACAGTCTCTACGATAGTTTGTAACCTATTAATTAACCCATCAAGGTAAAAATGACCAATATCAAAGGGCCCAAAAGTTTCATCGCCAAGTCACGAATTATCCCTGCTTCATTTACCATTGGTTTTTTAGGGGCAGGTCAATTAGCTAAAATGAGTGCTATTGAAGCTTATAGAATGGGCATTCAAGTCGCTGCATACACAGACCGTAAAAGTCATGAACCAATGCATTATATGAGCCCCAGGATAACTACTGGCAACTTCAGTGATGTAAAAGCAATGACTGAATTTGCTCAACAGTGCGATGTATTAACCTTAGAAAATGAGTTCATAGATTCACAGGTACTCAATCAGGTACAAAAGAATTCAGGCACGCCTATTTATCCAAGTCCTGAAAGCTTTTCAAAAATTGAAAACAAAATAATTGAGAAACAAAGCTTTGAAAAATCAGGAATACCTGTAACTCCATATAAGCAAATTGCTAGAAGTAATGATTTAAAAGTGTTTGGCCGCCAATATGGTTGGCCTTATGTATTAAAGTCATCCAAAGGTGGATATGACGGATATGGAAGTGAAACCGTTTCTAATCTAGACGAAGCAGTAAAGATATTTAATAAACTAGGTGGGTCAAATGGTCAAGATATCTTAGCTGAGGCATTTATCAATTTCACTCACGAATTAGCGGTTCAAGTTGCTTACAACGGGCGAGAGTATTTGGTATATGAATGTTGTGAAACTGTTCAATCAAATCATATTTGTGTGGCGGTGGTAACCCCAGCGAGAGTACCAGATTCCATCAAAAAATTAGCTCAGAAGCGTGCTTTAGAAGCTATGAAAGTCTTGGGCACTCGAGGTATTGTTGCCTTTGAATTTTTTTACACTCCAACTGGCAATATTTTATTGAATGAGTCGGCTCCTCGTCCTCACAACTCAGGTCATTACTCCATAGAAGGCTGTGTAACATCTCAATTTGAAAATCATATTCGAGCAATACTAGGGCTAAAACTTGGATCGTCAAAACTTACCCAACCTGCCTGCGTTATGATAAACCTTTTAGGTACCCAAAATAGAAAGGCTCAAATTGAATTTAATGAACAGCTAATGTCCGAACCCAACGGTCACTTGCATATTTATGGAAAATTTGAGAGTAAAATTGGAAGAAAAATGGGTCATTATACTCTTTTAGGAGATAATATCGATAGCGTCTACAAACGAGCTAGGAGCTTAACTGAAAATATTCAGATTTAATAGTTCATTCATGCATTTTTTTGTTGTTACTCTTATACGTAGTTTTAAGTATAAATTAAATATTAAGGAGTGCTCCTATGACGAACAATATTGAGATTGGATTAATTATGGGAAGCGATAGTGATTGGGCTACCATGAAAGAAGCCGCAGAAATAATGGACACGATGGGCGTTAGCTATGAGAAAAAAGTAATATCGGCTCATAGGACGCCCGATTATATGACAGAATATGCCAAAAGTGCCTTGCTTAGGGGTCTAAAAGTTATTATTGCTGGTGCTGGTGGTGCTGCACACCTTCCAGGTATGATAGCAAGTCATACAATCTTACCCGTTATTGGTGTACCTATTCAAACATCAGCTTTAGGCGGTTTGGATAGTCTTTATTCGATTGTGCAGATGCCCAACGGTATCCCTGTTGCCACCGTTGCTATCGGAAAAGCTCAGAATGCAGGGCTACTAGCCTGCAGAATTTTGGCCAATAGCTCCAATGAGATACAAAATAGGTTGCAGGAATTCCATAAGAATATGGCTGAGCAATCCTTCAAAAAATCGAATAATCTGAATTAACTTAGGGATTTAGTCTCTCATACATATGGTTGTGGATAATTTTGTTGGTGTTGGTTGATTAATACCGTAATTTATAAATGGATAGGGTAAGATATCCAGATGTACGTTTCTTTGAATCCTGTAGCTGTTGCTGTCTGCTTCTCTCCGTAACTTTAATTACTTAACTATTTTTTGATATGAACATTTACGTAGGAAATCTTAGCTATGGGGTTTCTGATGACCAATTACGAGAAGTCTTTGAAGCTTATGGAACAGTTAGTTCCGCAAAAGTTATTTCAGACAAATACTCTGGGCGATCTAAAGGTTTTGGATTCGTTGAGATGGATGATGATAATGAAGCAAAATCTGCTATTGAAGACTTAGATGGCGCAGAAATTGATGGTCGATCCGTTAAAGTAAACGAGGCACGACCAAGAGAGGAACGGCCAAGAAGAGATAATTTTCGTCGTTAAAGATAATTGAAATATTATTAAAAGCCTTCTCAGTTGAGATGGCTTTTTTTTTGCTTTATAATGTTTTATTGATACATAGTAATTACTCATGATACCAAAGCGTATCATATACAAAACAAATCAATTTGGGATTATGCTCATGATTATGACAACAACTAACAATCTAGAAGGAAAAGTTATTAATCAATATCTTGGCATTATTACGGGTGAGGCCATACTTGGGGTAAATATATTCAAAGATTTTTTTGCGGGTATTCGAAATATTGTTGGTGGTCAATCTGCTTCGTATGAAAAAGAACTAAAAGAGGCAAGACGCATTGCATTTAGTGAATTAGAGGAGAAAGCTAATCAAATTGGCGCTAATGCAATAATAGGTATAGATGTAGACTACGAAACTATTACAGGGCAGACTGGAAGTATGTTGATGGTTAGTATTACCGGAACAGCTGTACATATCTAATTTGTTGAAATACCCTTTACTTCTTCATCTTAATCCGAATTAATCGGCTCCAAATTAAAGTGAGGTATTATTATTTTAGCTGTATGTGATGTACTGCACTGCGGGCTTTAACAGTAAATTTTGCCTCGCTCCAGCTTGCTGGGCCAAATTTACCTCTAGCATTGTTGGAAAAACCGTACTGTTCAAGTGGAATACCTAATATATTTGTATCTAACTTCCCATTTTTATTTTTATCGTGATAGACGGCAATAGCATATTGACCGTAAGCTAGATCCTTTAATTGCCATTCAATTATAGGATTTACAACAGGTACTATTTCGGCATATCTAGGTTTTTCCAGGAATCTATTTTCTGAGTCAAAAACAGCGATTCTAATCTCTCCGACAGGTTCTTGTACTCCATTAATCATCAAAGTGAAAGTAGAATATAAACTTTTTTCTACCATAAATCCGCTGCTAAATAATAGCCAAGAAATCACTAACAAAACACTAA
>MDTG01391625.1_pt1 | contig 14247 bp, 10 predicted proteins | sample 811421 | NCBI WGS metagenome assembly MDTG01 (sample SAMN05326645, study PRJNA326480) | marine metagenome | isolation source: seawater | place: Pacific Ocean: South East | collected 2011
CTGCGGCTCGCCGACGCGCTCGCGAGCGCGCTCGAGCCGCTCGGCTTCGCGACACGGAGCGAGGCGGCACGCGACGAGGCGACGCGCGACGAGGCAGCACGCGACGAGGCGGGACGCGACCGAGCGGGACGCGTCGAAGCCCCCCACCCCATGGACGCGCCCCGCGTCGTCGGCGCGTAGCCCGGCCGCCGCTCAGCCCTGACCGCGCTGCGGGCGGCCCCAAGCCGTCGCGAGAGCGAGCTGCCCGTCCTCCCGCTCCGCGTCGAGGGCGCCGAGCGCGTCGCCGAGCGTGCGGTGCAGCGAGCGGAGCGCCTTCGCGTCGAAGCGCAGACTGACCGGCCCGACGTGGACCATCAGGGTGCGCGCGCAGCCACGGCAGCGCTCCACGCGCGCCACGGAGCCAGATGCCAGAAGTCGTCGAGCCGTCATGATCATCGTTGCCTCCCGGGCCGTCGGTGCGACCCGTCCTTCTTTATTGAAATCGACTTTCAACTTCGTCAAGCAGTTTCCGAGCGCCCCCCGCTTCGGGCTACCGTCCCGTTCGGAGGCCCATGACCCGCTCGCTCCGACGCTCCCTCCCTCTGCTCGCCCTCGCGGCCCTCGCCGCATGCGGCGACGATGACGGCGGCGCCCTCCCCGGCGCGGACGGCGGCTTCGTCGCCTGCGTGGACGACGGCGACTGCAGCGACGGCCTCTACTGCAACGGCGTCGAGACCTGCAGCCCGAGCGCCCCCGGCGCGAACCCGCGCGGCTGCGTGGTCGGCGATCCGCCCTGCCCCCTCGCCTGCGACGAGGTCGAAGACACCTGCCTCACGAGCTGCCCCGACGCCGACGAGGACGGCGCCCGGGACGCCGCCTGCGGAGGCACGGACTGCGACGACGCGAACGCCGCCGTCTACCCCGGCGCGCCGGAGGTTTGCGACGAGGCGGGCGTCGACGAGGACTGCGATCCGACGACCGTCGGTGACCGCGACGCCGACGGCGACGGCTTCGCCCCGACGAGCTGCTGCAACGGCGAGCTCTGCGGCACCGACTGCGACGACGACGAGACGGCGGTGCAGCCCGGGCAGGTCGAGGTCTGCAACGACGTCGACGACGACTGCGACGGCATGGTCGACGAGGGCGTGCGCGCCGAGGCCTGGCCGGACGCGGACCGGGACGGCTGGGGCGACGTGGACGGCACGCCCGAGAGCGTCTGCGTGGTGCCCAGCGGCGCAGCGACGCGGGGCGGTGACTGCGACGACGCCAACCCCTTCCACAACCCGGGTGCCGTCGACGGATGCGACGGCGCCGACGACGACTGCGACGGGCGCTTCGACGAGTCCGGCGACGCGGCCTGCGCCGTGGCGCTCGGGAGCTCAGCCGCCGGGGGCTTCTGCTACGGAGCGGGCACGGCGGGGGCGAGCTGCCGCTACGGCGAGTGCCTCCCCGGGCTCAGCGACTGCAACGGCGACCCGAGCGACGGCTGCGAGGTCGACGTGTGCCGCGCCACGCGGAGCTGCGACTTCTGCGGGCGCGCTTGCGGAGCCGCCTGCGAAGATGGCGTCTGCACGGCGGACATGATCGCACCGCCAGGCTTCGCCTTCGCCCTGATCGATCCCGACGGCCCGATCGTGGGCGTCGGCGTCCGGGAGCACGAGACCTGCCGCTCGCGGAGCACGGTCACCGACGAGATGGGCGTCGGCACGCTCGGCGGGGACACGGGGCCGGTCGGGCCCGATCTGCTCGTCGAGCGCGACGGCTACCTGCCGACGCTCACCCACCGCGCCATCGTCTTCTTCACGCGCGCGGAGCTCGACGCCTGGCTCACGGCGCCGGAAGTCGACCTGAGCTGGGACGAGCGGACGGGGATCGTCGTCATCCGGCACGACGCGAGCGTCTGGGGCGCCCCCGTCCGCCTCTACCCAGAGCTCCTGATCGAGCCCGACCCGCCCGTCGAACAGCCGAGCAGCCCGCCCTTCTTCGTCGCCGAGGATGGGAGCGTCACGCCCGGCCGGGGCGGCTCGCCGGGCTCCATCGTCTTCGTCAACGTGCCCGCCGGTCGGGTGCGCATGGAGTACGACTCGCCGATGTGCACCATCAACGGCTGCGCGGGGAGCCGGAGCTTCCGGGTGCGCGCCGGCACGATCAGCTACGTGCCCATCGGGGGTTGCGGCGGCGTCACCTGCTCCTGACGCCGTCACCCGGGACCACGAACGCTCGGGCGACCACCCGCGCGGTGCCCGACCTGCGGCCCGCTGACGGCGAGCGCGACCCGCCGCCCTTCGGCGCGCTTCACAGGATCGGGTCGGGCGCGTCGACGGGGAGCGGGCAGGGGCTCGGGGCGGCGCGCGCGACGCCGAGGCGACCGTCCTCCGCGGCACCGAAGCAGTAGATCCCGCCATCGATCACGGCGCAGGTGTGATCGGCGCCGAGCGCCACGTCCGCGGCCCCTGCGCCCACGACCCGCACCGGCGCGTCGCGATCGTCGAAGGACCCGTCGCCGAGCTGTCCGGAGGCGTTGTCGCCCCAGCACCAGAGCGCGCCGCCGCCCGTGATCGCGCAGCTATGGGCCTGGCCGGCGCCGATGGCGACGACCCCCTCGAGGCCGACGACGTAGCGGGGCAAGGCGCGGTCGGCGCCGCTCCCGTCGCCGAGCTGCCCCTCGGCGTTCGCGCCCCAGCAGGAGACGCGCCCGTCCTCGTGGAGCGCGCAGGTGTGGTCGGCGCCGCGGGCGAGCGCCTTCACGCCGACGAGCTCGGAGAGCAGCGTCGGCACGAGCGCCTCGAGGACGCCCTCGAGCCCGAGCACGCCGATCTCGTCGGCGCCGAAGCAGAAGACGCCCCCGTCCGCCGCCGCGCAGGTCACCCGGTCGGCCGCGCCGAGGAAGCGCGCGCCGGCGATGGCGTCGACCTTCACCGGCGCGTCGCGCGGCTCCCGATCGCCGACGCCGAGCTGCCCCTCGGCGTTGTCGCCCCAGCACCAGAGGGAGCCATCGCCGCGCACGGCGCAGCTGTGCCGCGCGCCGGCGCCGAGCTGGAGGACCTCGCTGAGGCCGATGTCCGTGGGCGGCGCGACCGCCCCCGCGCCGGAGACCACCTGCCCGGTCTCGTTCGCGCCCCAGCACCACACGGCGCCGGCGCTCCGGGCGCAGGCGTGCGCCGCCCCGGCCCAGAGCGCGTCCGGAGCGCCCACGGCGACGGCCCTCGGCGCCGGGCCGCCCGTCTCGAGGTCCCCGAGCTGGCCGCGGTCGTTCGCGCCCCAGCAGTGGAGCTGCCCGCCGCCGCGCGCGCAGGCGAAGCCCTCGCCCGCGACGACCTCCTCGCCGCTCAGGCCGATCGGCGGGAGGGGCGGACAGAGCGCCGGGCCGCCGCCGCCGTCTTCGAGGGGCGGCCCCGCGTCCGGCATGCCCGCGTCCACCTCGAGCGGCGGCGGGGCCTCCCGGCAGCCGATGTCCGGCGCGCAGAGGCGGCCCTCGGGACAGGCGCCGTCGTCGGGGAACGCCCAGCAGAGCCCTTCGTCGCAGACCTGGATGGCGCAGGCGGCGACGGGCAGCGCGCAGTCGGCCACGGTGTCGCACTCGCGCACGTGCCCGGGTCGGGGCACGTCGGGCGCGTCCGGGCCCTCTCGGCAGAGGACCTCGTCTCCGTCGATGCAGCGCGGGTCCACGCAGAAGCCCCCGTGGCAGGCGGCGGGGCAATCGTGCTCGCGGCAGCTTCGGGTCAGGCGCGCGGTCACCGCCAGGCGGCCTCGGTGGGGGAAGACCAGCGGACGCTTCAGAACCACGGAGCCGTCGCGTTGGAGCAGGCGCACCTCGACCAGCCGCTCCGGGCTCGGGCGGAGATCGCGGAAGTACGCCACCTCCGCAGCCCGGTGGTAGGCGACGGGCACGGCGGCGCGGCGCATCACCTCGCCCGTCTCCGGGAGGGCGACCTCGATCCAGACGAACTCGACCTGGGGCGTCAGATCGGTGCGCAGGAGCACCTGCAGGTCCGCCCGCCCGGAGGTGGACGCCCGCCCCATCTCGCACCCGGCGACCAGGGTCGCCGCGGCGATCACGCTCAGCAGGCCCCCCCACGACATCAGGCCCACGCTCCGCACCGTCTACTCGTTCTCGCTCACGCCTCGGGCGGGGCCGGGCCCCGCGTTCCATCCCCGGACGCACCACCGCGCACCGGTCGCGCGGGGGTTTGCAACCCATGTGCCGCGCCGATGATTCGGGACGACACCCCCACGGACCCCAGCTCAGTAACCCCTCCGGTTACGGCGCCGCCGATCCGTGGGTGCGCGCCCCCAGCGCTCCTCTTCCGCACGACACGAACGGGACCAGGCTGAACGGGACCAGGCTGACGCACCGGATGCGCCCTCGCGTGCCGGATTCCTCGGAGGAATCCGGCCATGCGCCAGACCGGCGGGCCTGCGCTAGCAGTCGTCGGCGTCGTGCACGTCGTCGACGCAGAACCGCTGACCGGGCGGCCACTCGTTGCCCCCGCTGAGCTGGCGGCACGCGGGGACCCACACGCGACACCCGTCGATGCGCGTCGGCCCCATGCACTCGCCCGCGGCCGGGTCGCACGGCGCCCGCAGCGGGGGCAGCTCGTCCCAGGGCAGGGCCGGCTCGGCCTCCCAGAAGGCCCCCTCCCGCCAGCCGCTCTCGTCGGGAAAGGCGCTCGGCGCCGCCGCATGCCAGCGCGCGGCGCGCCCCTCGAAGAACGGGCGCTCGAAGAGCAACCAGTAGTGCGGGAAGACGCCCGGCTCGGTCGTGTCGCAGGGCTCGGCGCGCATCCCCTCGGGCGGGCAGAGCCAGACGCGGAGCCGCAGTTCGCCCGGCTCCTCGGCGAGCACGCTGAAGCTCAGGTCGGCCCCGTCGCTCGCCTCCGGGTACACGGCGAGGGACTCGAGGCGCTGGTCCCCCTCGACGATCCAGGGGCGGTCGAAGGTGAAGGCGCTGCCCCGCGCCGCCGCGACCCAGACGGTCGTCCCCGCCGGCATGGGCGGCAGGCGGAGCCGCACCTCGAGCCCGGCGTTGCCGTCGCCCCCGACGCAGCTGCCGAGGAGGAGCCCGGCGAGCGCCATCGTGACGCGCGCGGCCCTCACTCGATCCTCAGGACGCGCTCGGTCTCCGGCGCGATCTGCGTCCCCTCGTCGCGCGCCTGACGAACCCCCACCCCCACGGCGACCGCAGCCACGGCGGCGCCGACGGCCACCAGGGCGATCACCCAGCCGCGCGGCCCGCGCTCCGGCACCGGATCGAGGGTCACGGCCAGCGAGCGCTCACCGCCCGGCTCCACTTGCCCGCGCCAGCGGTAGGGCACGTGGGCCTCGCGCCGCACCTCGACGACGTGCTCGCCCGGATCCACCTCCAGGCGGAGTGGGCGGCTCACGTCGTCGTGGCGGTCCACCCCGTCCACGGAGACCTCGTGACGCTCCGTCGGCTCGAGGTTCAGCAGCAGGAGCGCCGCCACCCGCGCGTCGGCCTCGTCCCGGAGCCGCCGCGCCTCCTCCCGGGTGGCGTCGTCGACGTCCTCCGCCGCGAGGACGCGCTCGAAGGCCTCGCGGGCCTCCCGTTCCCGGCCGAGGTTGCGGAGAGCGATGGCCCGGTTGAAGAGCGCCGCGGGCGCCCCGCTGAGGGTGTGGGCCCGGTCGAAGAGCCGCGCCGAGTCGGCCCAGCGCTGCTGCCGGGCGGCGCGCTCCCCCTCGAGGAACGCCTCGCGGGCGGGATCGGCGTCGGCTTCCTCGGTCGCCTGCTCGGGAGCCTCCTGGGCGTCGGCGGCGGCAGGCGCGAAGAGCGCCGTCAACGCCGCGGCGAGGAGCCCCGCCCGCAGGCGCGCAGCGACTCGCACCACCACGTGAGGTGACGCACAGCCGTACCCGGGACGGAATCTGGTGTGAGATGACGCACGGCCGTGCCCGGGACGGAATCGGGCGTGAGATGCCGCACAGCCGTACCCGGGACGGAGTCGCGCGTGAGACAACGCACGGCCGTACCCGGCGAGTCGCCGGGGCGTCGCGCCTCCTCGAGGGCGGCTCCGCCTCCCCCGCTCGGGGGGGCACCGAACGGTCGCTCCGAGCCCGGCGGCGGGCGTCTCTCGAGCAGCAAGGCTGGGGGCATCGGTGCACACGTCGCGCCGTCCGGGCCATGCTAAGGTGACCGATCGTAGGGTGGCAACCAGCGACTCCAGCGCCGATCTCCTGCGCGGCCCGGGCGGCGTCTCCAGCTCCTGGGACCTCGACGAGGGTGCGTCCTCCCGTCACCAGGAGCCGCGCCGTGGGGACCTGCTCGGGCGCTACGAGATCCTCTTCCCCATCGCCTCGGGCGGCATGGCCACGGTGTACGCCGCGCGCCTCGCCGGGGCCGAAGGGTTCCAGAAGCCCGTCGCGCTCAAGCTCATGCTTCCCCACCTCGCACGGGACGAGCGCTTCGTCGCCATGTTCCTCGACGAGGCCACGCTCGCCTCGCGCGTCCACAGCCCCCACGTGGTGTCGACGCTGGACCTCGGACGCGAGGACGACACCCTCTACATGGCGATGGAGCTCGTCCTCGGGGCGACGCTCCGCGACCTCCTCGAGGAGGCGCGCACCCGCGGGCGGATCCTGCCGGTGCGCGTGGCGGCGACGCTGGCCATGCAGATCGCGCATGGGCTCGCCGACGCGCACGAGGCGCGCGGGGTCGACGGCGAGCCGCTGCACCTGATCCACCGGGACGTGACCCCCCACAACGTGCTCGTGGGGCTCGACGGGCGCGCGCGCCTGAGCGACTTCGGCGTGGCCTTCGCCGTGGAGCGCCACTCGCGGACCGAGAGCGGCCAGGTGAAGGGCAAGCTCGCCTACTTCTCGCCGGAGCAGCTCGACGGCGAGCCCCTCGACCAGCGAAGCGACGTCTTCTCGCTCGGGGCCGTGGCCTGGGAGTGCCTGGTGGGGCGGCGCCTCTTCGGCGCCCAGAACCCGCTCGCGCTCGCGGCGGAGGTCGCCTACGGGGAGATCGCGCGGGTCGACGCCGAGCGGCCCGGCGTGCCGCGGGAGGTCGCCGACGTGATCGCGCGGGCGCTGGCGCGGAACCCGGCCGAGCGGACCGACTCGGCGGCGACGTTCGCGCGGCACCTCGGCGAGGCGCTGGCGGTGAGCGTGGGGGTGGCCGACCCGAGCGAGGTGGCGGCGCACGTGCGCTCGCTCGCGGGAGCGCGGGCGCGGCAGCTCGAGGAACGGGTGCGGGCCGCCATGGCTCGGCCGGCGGCGCGACTGTCGACCGGGCGCGTGGCGCTCGAGGAGAGCGGGCCCCGGCCGGTGGCGACGGCGCCGGCGCGGCGCGGTGCGTGGCTCGCGGCGGCGGTGGTGTCACTCGGGGTCGCGGCGGGGGCGGCCGGAGCGCTCTTGGCGCCGGCAGGGGAGAGCGACGCGGCCGAGGCGGTGGAGACTGGGGGCCCAGCGGACGCCCGAGACCGAGCGGAAGCGGAGGCCTCGGGAGCCGGAGCTCGGGCCCAAGCGGAAGACCAAGTCCGAGACCGACCCCGAGCGGCCGAGGGAGCCGAAGCCCCAGCTCGAGCGGAGGCAGAAGCCCCAGCCGGAGCCGAAGCGGAGGCGGAAGCCCAAGCCGAAGCGGAGGCCCGAGCCCAAGCCGAAGCGGACGTCGAAGCCCAAGCCGAGCCGGGCGCTGGAGCCGACGAGGAGGCCGACCGGCGGGCGCGACGTCGAGCCGCCCGGCGACGGCGCGCTCGCCGGGCGCGCATGGAGGAGCCGGCGCGGGCTCCGGCCCCCGAGACCGAGGGCGCGCCGCGGCTCTTGCCCGTCGACGCCTTCGACGCGCAGCGCGAACGCTGAGCCCGACGCGCCGAACGGGCGCAGCTGGGCTCAGGCGAGGAGCGCCGCCACCAGAGCGGCCACCGCGGCGCCAGCGGCGAGCCCGCCGAGCAGCCACGGCCAGGGCACGGGCCGCTTCAGGTCGACCACCGTGTCCATCTCGTCGCTCCGCACGGCGCTCTGCGTCTCCGACACGATCGCGTCGAAGTGCGCCGTCGGCCCGCTCGCGTCGATGGGCGCCTTCCGCACCGCGCCCAGGAGCCTCCGGCGCCGCGGCTCCTCGCCGGGGAAGAGCGCGGCCATCATCTCCGCCACCTCCGCCGGGCCCACGGCCTGCCCCTCCTCGGCGAGGAAGCGGTTCAGGTCCCGCGCGAGCTCCCGCGTCGTCTGATAGCGCCGCGCCGGATCGCGCTGCAGCGCCTTCCAGAGGATCTCGTCGAGCCCGAAGGGCGCGTCCGGGCGCACGTCCCGCAGCGCCGGCAGCGGCTGCGTCGTCACGGCGTCGACCAGCTCGTACATCTTCTCGTGCGGGAAGAGCCGCTTCCCCGTCACCATCTCCCAGAGCACGCAGCCGAGCGACCACACGTCCGCGCGCCGGTCCACGCTGTCCTGGTGCACCTGCTCCGGCGGCGCGTACGCGAGCTTCCCCTTGAACTCCCCCGTCGCCGTCCGATGCAGGCGATGGAGCGCGCTCGCCACGCCGAAGTCCACGATGCGCGTCACTCCGTCGAAGCCGACGAGGATGTTCTGCGGGCTCACGTCCCGGTGCACCACGTGGAGCGGCTGATCGTCGTCGTCGCGAAGCTCGTGCGCCGCATGGAGGCCCTCCGCCGCGTCCGCGACGATGCGCGCCGCCACGAAGTCGAAGCGCTCCAGCGGCAGGGGCGCCTCGGGCGCGTGGATCCTCTCGAGCACCCCCGCGAGCGCCTCGCCGACGACGAAGTCCATCGTGCACCAGGCGATGCCCTCGTCCTCGCCGAAGTCGATCACGCCGGCGACGTTCGGGTGGGTCAGCCGCGAGGCGATGCGCACCTCGTCGAGGAACATCTTCCGGAAGGTGTCCTCCCGGGCGAGGTGGTCGTGGATGCGCTTGAGCGCGACGACGCGATCGTAGCCACGCCGCGAGGCCTTCATGCGCGCCACGTAGACCGTGCCCATCCCGCCCTTGGCGATCTGCCAGAAAAGCCAGTAGCGGCCGAGGCGCGTCGCCGTGGCGCGCCCGTCCGGGCGGGTCATGGGGGTCCACACGCCGGACTGCTCGGGGGGCAGCTCGGAGGCGGCCGGCTCGGACGTCGGACCGCGCGCCATGGTCACCCGTCGGCGCCGGCCGGGCGCACGCACGCCGGAGGCGACGCGGGGAGGAGGCGGGCCGCGGAGAGCCCGCGGCGCGGCGGAAGGGCGGCGCTCATCGACCAGCCCGTGTGTTAGCATCCGCCCGTGGCGCAGGACAAACGCGGAGACGCGACCCAGGCCAACACCAGCGTCGTCCCGACGGCGCCACCCCGTTGGCAGGACAGCGTCCAGCTCCGTCGCTTCGGCCTCGAGGTCGTCGACGGGCCCGACAAGGGCGCGACCGTGACGGCCGAGGGCGAGCGCTGCACCGTCGGCTCGCACCCCTCCAACGACCTCGTCCTGAAGGGCGACCCCACCGTCAGCCGCTTCCACTGCGAGCTGCGCTCGACGGAGGAGGGCGTGCGCATCCAGGACATGGGCTCGAGCAACGGCACCGTGGTCGACGGCCTCCGCGTCGAGGACGCCTGGCTGCGGGACGGGAGCCAGATCGTCATCGGCAGCAGCAGCCTGCTCTTCCGCATCGGCAGCGAGTCCGTGCGCATCGACATGAGCGGCACGGACGGCTTCGGCGAGCTCGTCGGGCGCTCGCTCCCCATGCGCCGGGTCTTCGGCATGCTCTCGCGCTGCGCGAAGTCCGAGGTGACCGTGCTCATCGAGGGCGAGACGGGCACGGGCAAGGAGGGCGCGGCGGCGGCGATCCACACCGCGTCGACGCGCGCGGACGGGCCCTTCGTGGTCGTCGACTGCGCGGCCATCCCCGAGAACCTCATCGAGAGCGAGCTCTTCGGCCACGAGCGGGGCGCCTTCACCGGGGCCGTCTCGACGCGCAAGGGCGCCTTCGAGGAGGCGCACGGCGGGACCATCTTCCTCGACGAGATCGGCGAGCTGCCGACCGACCTGCAGCCGAAGCTCCTGCGCGTGCTCGAGCAGCGCACCATCCGCCGGGTCGGCAGCACGCAGCGCATCCCCGTCGACGTGCGCGTGGTCGCCGCGACCAACCGGGACCTGCGCGCCGAGGTCAACGACGGCCACTTCCGCTCGGACCTCTACTACCGGCTCGCCGTCATCCGCGTGACGCTGCCGCCGCTCCGGGCGCGGGGCGACGACTTCGAGGTGCTCGTCCCGACCATCCTCGAGCGCCTCGGCGCCGGCCCGGAGGAGATCGAGCGCTTCACCGCCAAGCCCTTCCTGCGGCGGCTGCGCTACGGGAGCTGGCCCGGCAACATCCGCGAGCTCCGCAACTACCTCGAGCGCTGCCTGGTGCTCGACACGGAGATGCCGCTCCACGCCGACTTCGCCGCCAAGGAGGAACAGCCCCTGGCCGTCGTCGACGCGAGCATCCCCTACCAGGACGCCCGCAAGCGAGCCATCGCCGACTTCGAGCGCCGCTACCTCGAGGCCCTCCTCGAGCAGCACGACCAGATCTCGAGCGCCGCCGAAGCCGCCGGCCTGCACCGCGTCTACGTGCACCGCCTGCTGCGCCGCCACGGCATCAAGCGCGGGGACTAGCTACTAGCGAGGGGCCCGTAGGAACCCGTAGGGGCCCGCAGGCGCTCCTCGAGGAGCCCGCCCTGCGGTCGGGCCCTCCATGACGACCCGACTCCAGCTCCCTACCGCGCGAAGCGCACCATCAGCGGCTCCAGCTGCCCGCTCCGCGCCCACCCGCATGCCAGCGCCCTGCCGTCCGGCTGGCGGCGCACGGCGAAGAAGATGTCCTGCGTGCCGAAGGCGAACGTGGCCCAGCCGTCCTCGTCGAAGCCCTCGTCGGGGGAGCCGTCGGGGAGGAGCGAGGCGATGGCCGCGACGAGCGCGGACGCCCCGGTGCGCGCGCTACCGACGACGAGCAGGCTCCCGTCCGGCTGCACGAGGAGGTCCTGCGCGTACGCCTGGTTGTCTCCGAAGGGCACGGTCACCCAGCCGTCCTCGTCGAAGCGGGTGTCGAGCGTTCCATCCGGCCCGAGCGCGACCACCACCATGGCGTCCGCCGTCCCATCGTCCCGGCTACCGGCCAGCCAGATGCGCCCGTCCGCGCCCAGCTCCACGGCCTGCGCCGCCGAGAGCTCGCCGAGCTCCACCACGGTCTCGCCGTCGGTCCCGAAGCTCGCGTCGAGCGTCCCGTCGGCCAAGAGGCGCGCCGCCGCGATGTGTTCGACGCTCCCATCCCCGAAGTCCGCGTCCCCGGCCAGGACGATGCGCCCCATCCCGTCGACCACCATGGCCTCGACCCGGTCGTCGGCGCCCTCGAAGTCGACGCGCGCCCAGCCATCGGTGCCGAAGCTCGTGTCCAACGCCCCGTCCGCGCCGAGGCGCGCGACCGTGAAGTCTTCGTCGCCGCTCTCTCCGACCGAGTAGCCGCCGAGGAGGATCGAGTCGTCCGCGAGCACGACGAGCGCGCTCGCCGAGTCGGACCCCCCATCGAAATCCAGGATCGCGTAGCCGTCCGTACCGAAGTCCGTGTCCAGCGCGCCGTCTTCGGAGTAGGCCGCGGCGAGCATGTCCCGACTCGCGCCGCCGGCCTGCCCGACCGCGATGAGCCGACCGCTGCTCTGACGCGCGAGGGCGCCGAAGCCATCGTAGCCACCGGCGATGTCGGCGACGACCGTGCCCCCCGACCCGAAGGTGGCGTCGACGTCCCCGTCGGCCTCGTAGCCGACCAGGAGCAGGTCGGCGCTCGTCGAGTTCCCCGCGGCCACGATGCGGCCGTCGTCCAGCACGACGAGATCCGAGAGCAAGGACGCGCTCACCGGGCCGACCTGGACGCCGTCTCCGGCGAAGGTGGGATCGAGGGTGCCGTTCGTCACGTAGTGGACCGTCAGGGAGACGGTCGCGGGCGCCGACGTCTCGCCCCCGTCGCTGACCTCGAAGGTGAAGGCGTCCTCCCCCGTGAAGCCGTCCTCGGGGGTGTAGGTGAAGGCGCCCGTGTCAGCCTCCACCGCGAGCGTGCCGCTCGAGGGATCGCTCACGACGGCGAAGGTGAGCGCGTCGCCGTCGGGGTCCGTGCCCTCGAGCTGGCCCACGAAGGCCGTCTCGATGCGCGCGTCCACCTCGGCCGAGAGCGCCGTGGGCGCGCCCGGCTCGGAGGCGTCCGCCGCCGCGTCCTCGAGAGCGCCGGCGTCGGCACCGGCGTCCGCCGAACCGGCATCCGCCGAACCTGCGTCGACCGTGCCGGCGTCCGTGCCGGCGTCCATCTCGATGCGGGCGTCGTCGTCGCCGCAGGCGCTCAGGAGCAGGAGCGCCGTCAGCGCGGAGGATGCGATCACACGCGAGCGGGTCATGCGGGAGAGAGTAATCCATGGCCCGCCCTCCCGGGCGGACGGTGGGGCGAGACGCTCGGAGGAGTCGCGCAGGAGAGCAGGCAGGCCATGCGTTGGGGGATCGCCTCCGGGTGGGGGACGCCACGGCGGGCGGACTCCGCCCGCCAGGGAGAGCGGGCGGCGGCGCGCATGCCCTAACGCGGGACTTGGCTCATGCGCGGCCGACGCGGCCGTCCCCATCCCGATCCAGTTCCAGCTTCAGCTCCGTCATCCCCGTCCGAACCCGAATCCAGCTCCAACGCCAACTCCACGATCCCCATCGGGCTCCAACTCCGAGCCCCTCGCCCGCCCTACTCCGGCAGCACCCCGGCGACCCAGAACTCGGTCGTGTCGCCGCCCCCCGCCGCGTAGCGCCCGTACGCCTCCCAGAACGCGTTCGCCGCCGTCTGGCTCTCCATCTCCGCCCGGCTCGTCGCCCTCCCCGCCTCGCGCGCCCGCTCGCGGAGCGCGTCGACGCCCTCGCGGAGCGGCCCGAGGTCGTAGCTCGCCCGGTCGTGCCGGACGGCGCTCTCCGCGTAGACGAGCTCCTGCTTGGCGAGCGCGAGCTCGAGGCCGACCTCGGCCTCCTCGACGGCGAGTTCGGCCTCCCGCGTCCGCGCTTCGACCAGCGCCTCGAGCGCTCCGTCGAGCGCCCCCTCGAGGCTCTCCTCGACCCGCGCGGCCCAGCGCGCCACGCGCCGGCGCTCGCCCTTCGCCATGTCGAGCTCGGCCCGCGCTACGATCACGCCGTCCTCGGCGCCCGCGATCCAGCTCCGGGTCTCCACCGGGAGCGTCGGGTCCCGCGCGTCGAGCGCCTCCACGCTCGCGCCGCATCCCATCGCCAGCGCGCCGATCACCCACGCCATCGCGGCGCGCCTCGCGCTCGACGGCCTGCCCGGCTTCCGCATCCACTTCATGAAGGGCCTCCCGAAGCGCTTCGGCATCCCGGCTCCTCTCTTCGGACTCATCGCCTGCCCCCCGCATCCTCCGGGCCCGGGCCTCGCGCGAGCCGCTCCTGGCCGAAGCGCCGCCCGACCTCGGCCGCCGCGTCCCGGAGCCCGAGCTCCCGCAGCGTCGCCTCGAGCTTCTCCCGGGCCGACGCGCTCCCCGCGTCCGCCGCGCGGGCGAAGGCCCGGAGCGCCCCCGCGTGGTCGCCGATCCGCGCGCTCGCCACGCCGAGCTGCTCCAGGTCCTCCGGCCGTGGCCCGCGCTCGGCGATGGCCTGCAGCACCAGCCGCGCCGTGTGCGCGTCGCCGGCCTCGAGATGCCGCGCCGCCAGCGCCCGGAGCGCCTGGAGATCCTCGGGGTTCTGGGCGACCCGCGCCCGGGTCTCGTCGGCCCCGTCCACGGTCCGTCCGCCCCCGCGCTCGAGCCGGTCGGCCTCGGGCAGCACCGCCGTCGCCGACTCCCCCCGCAGGCAGCGGCGCACGCCCGGCGTGAAGACGTGGCTCTCCCAGGCGCGGTTCGCACACTGGGCCCGCGCCTCGGTCGCCGTCTGCGCGTAGGCCTCGGCCCGCTGCCCGAGGCCGCGCTCGATCACCCGGCGCATCTCCGCGTCCAAGCCGTCCAGGTTCGCGCTCCCCAGCGCCGCCGCCGCTTCGTCGGCGAGCGCGCCGAGCCGCCCGAGCGCCAGCGCCCCCACGGCCGGGTCGCCCTGGCGCACGGCCTCGATGTAGGAGCTCTGCGCGAGGTCCACGACGGCCAGGTATTCCTCCACCAGCTCGGGCCCCTCGAGCGCGCCGAACTGCGAGAGGGCCGCCTGGAGGAGCGCCGCCATCCCGTAGTGAGCGCGCGCGAGCGCCTCCGGAGTCGAGGCCGTCGCCAGCACCTGCTGGAAGACCTCCTCGGCCTCCACGCCGCGCCCGGTCGCCACCATCGCCAGGCC
>MDTG01295502.1_pt1 | contig 14246 bp, 14 predicted proteins | sample 811421 | NCBI WGS metagenome assembly MDTG01 (sample SAMN05326645, study PRJNA326480) | marine metagenome | isolation source: seawater | place: Pacific Ocean: South East | collected 2011
CCAGTATATTTAAATAAAAAACAAAAAGAATTGTTAGAGCAATTTAGAGAAATTGAAAACGATAAGTCTAATCCTAGTATTAAAAAATTCTTTCAAAAAGCAAAAAGTTTTTGGAAAAACTAAACTTTAATTAACTTAAATTGTTCTATAAAGTATTAAAGTTAGTAGTTTGATTATATGAACGATTTTAGTACATTACTTCAAAAAGGCTTTGAATATCATAAAAAAAATAAATTTAAAGAAGCATTAAAAATATATAAAAAATTGGTTTTAATAGATAGTACAAATCCACAACTAAAACTGTTTTTAGGCACACTATATCTACAAATTGAAGATTATCAGAAAGCAAAAAATTATTTAGAACAGTCTTTGGAGATAGATAAAAATAATACAGCAATTATAAATAATCTTGCAGTAGTTTATGAAAAACTTAATAAAAAAGATTATGCTTTAAAATTATATCAGAGATCAATTGATATATCAAAAAATAATCCTGAAACTTTTTTTAGAATTGCAAATTTATTTTTAAATCTTAAAAATTTTGAATTAGCGATAGAAAATTATCAAAAAGCAATTAATCTAAATCCAAATTTTATATATGCATACATGAATTTAGGAAATCTTTTATTTAAAAAAAAAAAATTTAAAGAAGCGTTAGATTGTTATGATGTTGTAACAAGGTTAGACATTAAAAATCTTAATGCTTATTTAAATAAGGGAAATATCTATTTAATATTAAATAATTACACATACGCTATTAAAAATTTTGAAAAAGTTTTAGAAATTGACCCTACCTATAAACTTGTATTAGGAAAGTTGTTGTTTGCAAAAATGTTTATTTTTGATTGGGAAAATTTAAATGAATTATTAGAAAATATTATCAAAAATATAAACAATAATTTGATGGTTATCCATCCATCTATATTACTGTCAATTATAGACAGGCCTGATCTACATCTAAAAGCAAGTAGAGTTTATGTTAATGAAAACTTTAAAAAAATCCATAATGATCAAACATTAGAACTCAAGAAAAATGCAAAACTTAATATAGGATATTTTTCAAGTGATTTTTATGATCATGCAACATTAAGATTAATGATGGATATATTTAAATATCACGATAAATCGAAATTTAATATAATTGGTTTCTCATGTGGCCCGAAAAAAAATGATGAGTTCACAAAAAAACTAAAAACCTATTTAGATAATTACTTTTATGTAGGAGACATGAATTTAAATCAAATCCTCTCTCTTTGTAAAAAAAATAATATTCATATTGCAATTGATTTAAAAGGTTTTACCAAAGACAATCAAATTGAAATTTTCCAAAAAAGAGTAGCTCCAATACAAATAAGTTATCTGGGATACCCAGGTACAACTGGGATAGATAATATGGATTATATAATATCGGATAAAATAATTATACCTAAAGAAAATTTTAAATTTTATTCAGAAAAAATTCTACACTTACCTGATTGTTACCAGCCTAACAAAAAAAATAAAACTATACAAAAAGATAAAAAAACAAAGAAAGACTTTGGGTTAGAAATAGATAAATTTATATTTTGTTCATTTAACACAAATTATAAAATAACTCCTGATATTTTTGAAATCTGGATGGAAATTTTAGAACAAACACCAAAAAGTATTTTGTGGATGCTTGTGTCAAACAAAACAGCAGAAAAAAATATATTAATTAACGCAGAAAAAAAAGGTATAGATCCTGATAGAATTGTTTTTGCCGAATACTTAAGTGAAGCTGAACATTTGAACAGAATAAAATTTGCAGACTTATTTCTCGATACTTTTCCGTGCAATGCTCATACGACAGCTAGTGAAGTTGTTAGGATGGGTGTTCCAATAGTTACAATTAAAGGTGAGTCTTTTGCTTCACGAGTAGCTGCAAGTATTCTTCATCAGTTCAAATTAGACGAACTTGTAATGAAAAGTAAGGAAGATTACAAAAAAAAAGCAATTGAACTTTACAATCATCCTGATGAACTTAACAAAGTTAAAAAAAAAATTACCGATAACATAGAAAACTCTTTCTTATTTGATACCAAAAAACTAACAAGTAATTTAGAAAAAATTTATTTGGATGTTATAAAGAAAAAAATAGATTTAATTAATTTAAATTAAATGTAATCTTTAATTTTAATTATTATGAAAAAAATAAATATTTCGATAACTGGTTGTATGGGCCGTATGGGTCAGCAACTTATCAAATCATCTAAAAAAAATAAGTTATTTAAATTGCATAGTATTACCGAAAATAAGATTATAAAAAAAAAAATATTAGGAATTAAGCCTCAACTTAATAATGAAAAAACATTCAAAAATACTGATGTTATAATTGATTTTACTACACCGAAATGCACGTTAGATGTATTGAAACTTGCTACAAATTTAAAAAAAAGGGTTATAATTGGAACTACTGGATTTACAAGAAAAGAGGAAAATAAAATTAAAATTTTCTCAAAAAAAATTCCGATATTAAAAGCAGGAAATATGAGTCTTGGTGTTAATTTATTAATGTATTTAACTGAAATTGCTTCAAATACACTAAATGATAATTATCTTGCTAAAATTTCTGAAGTTCATCACAAATATAAAAAAGATTACCCTTCAGGAACCGCATTAATGCTTGGAAAGGGAGTTGCAGATGGAAAAAACAAAAATTTATATAATTTAATTGGTAGAAAATTTTTAAATAAAAAATCATTTCCTTATGGAAAAAAAATTAATTTTAATTCGATAAGAAAGGGTGAAATTATTGGAGAACATGAGGTAAAATTCTCAAGTGGAAAAGAGATAATTACATTAAACCATGAGGCATTTGATAGAAAACTGTACTCAGATGGGGCTTTGACTGCAGCAAAATGGCTTATGACCAAAAAGCCTGGACTTTATTCGATGAGGGATTTATTGAATTTTTCATAATGGATGAAAAAAAAAGAGCAAAAAATATAATTAAAATATTAAATAAAATATACCCTAAAGCACCAGTTCCTTTAAAAAGTAAAAATACTTTCACATTATTAATTTCTGTGCTTCTTTCTGCACAATGTACTGATGTTAATGTCAACAATGTAACAAAAGAAATTTATCCAAAATATTTCAAACCAGAACACTTCGTGAAATTAGGCAAAAAAAAAATTGAAAAATTGATAAAAAAAATTGGTATTTTTCGTGTTAAATCTAAAAGTATTTACCTAATGTCAAAACAAATTTTAGAAAAACACAATGGAAAAGTGCCTAAAACTTTTGAGGAACTAGAGAAACTGCCTGGTGTAGGTCACAAAACAGCTAGTGTAGTAATGTCTCAAGGTTTTGGATATCCTGCCTTTGCAGTTGACACTCATATTCATAGACTTGCACAACGATGGGGTTTAACTAATGGAAAAAATGTAGTTCAAACTGAAAAAGACTTAAAAAGAATATTTCCAAAAAAAAGTTGGTCAAAACTTCATTTGCAAATAATTTTTTATGGGAGAGAATATTGTAAAGCAAGAGATTGTTATGGTTTAAGTTGTAAAATATGCACTACTTGCTATCCAAATAGAAAAAAACCTGTTATTACAAAAAAAGCTTAGTATGAAAATTTTAGGTATAGGAAATGCAATAGTAGACGTAATTTGTAAAGTTGATGACAACTTTATAACTCAAAATAATCTTACAAAAAGTACAATGAAATTATTTTTTGATGAAAATGAATTTAAAAAATTGTTAAAAGGTCTTAAAATTGAAAAAACAGTCTCTGGAGGGTCTGTTGCAAACTCAATAGTTGGTATATCTCAACTTGGTGATAAAGCTGGTTTCATAGGTAAAATTTCAGATGACGAATTTGGCAGCAAATACGAAGATGGGTTAAAAAAAGAGAATGTAAAATATTTTTATAATAAAAAAATAGAAGAATTACCAACTGGAACATGTTTAATATTGGTAACTCCAGACTCTGAAAGAACAATGTGCACTTTTTTAGGAACAGCAGGAAAAATTAATGCAAATGACGTTAGTTCTGATGCAATACAAAAAAGTGAGTTAATTTTTTTAGAAGGTTACTTATGGGATGAGGGAGAGCCCAAAAAAGCATTTGATAAAGCTATAAATAATGCGAACAAAGTTGCTATGTCACTTTCTGATTTATTTTGTGTAGATAGACATAAGCCTCACTTCTTAGAATTAGTAAAAAGTAAATTAGACATAACTTTTGCAAACGAACAGGAAATCAAATCATTAATTGAAGCTAAAAATTTTGATGAAGTGATAAACTTTTCAAGACAACTTAATAAACTAGTAATTGTAACGAGAGGTGAGAAAGGAGCTGTTGCAATTCAAGGAGACGAAGTTATTGAAGTTGATATAAAAAAAAATCTTAAAATTTTAGATCTAACAGGTGCTGGTGATCTTTTTGCTGCAGGATTTCTACACGGATATGTAAATAAATTATCAATCCAACAAAGTTTAGAAAAAGGTACAGAGATGTCATCTAAAATAATACAACAAATTGGTGCCAGACTTTAGATTCAAGTTTTCTTTCTTTTAAAGCTTCCTTTACCCTTTTTTGGTTTAACAATTTTGGGTTTAAATTTTTTAGAATACAAATCTTTAATGATGGGGTTTTTTTTATTTGATTTGATAACCATTATTTTTACTAATAATAAAATTATCATCTAAAAAATTACTAAAAATTTTTTTTCTAAGTCTATAAATATGAGTTTCTACAGTATGTGTTTCAATATCCGAATGATAATCCCAAACTTTAGTTTGTAACTCATTAATACTGATAGGTTTATTTACTTTCGAGAGATAAATTATGGTGTTCACTTCTTTTTCAGTAAGTTTTAATTTAACATTTTTTGAAGACATTTCTCTAGCATTAATATCTATAATGTAATCATTGATAATAACTTGTGATTGCTCAACAAATTGGTGCTTTAAAAATTCAATATTTAATTTTTCCAACATTTCAAAAATCCTGATTGGAATTTGTCTTAAAATAAATTGATTATTAAATTTTGAAATATGTTTCTTTGTTATAATTAAGTACTTGTTTAAATTTTTTATTTCATTAGTCAAAACTTTTTCATCTGAAATTTCAATAATTTTAAAACTTATATCTTCCTCCAACTCTTTAAGTATTTGGTATAAAGAATTAAATCGATAAACTATTAAATTTTGATTATTCATATAATATTAGAATATGACAATTTTTTTAAAAAATAAACATACACTTCAAATAGATGATTTTTATTTTAAGTGTTGTATCGGTAAAAATGGTGTAACAAAAAGAAAAAAGGAGGGTGACTGTAAAACACCATCAGGTACTTTTGGAATAGAAAAATTATATTTTAGAAAAGATAAAATAAAAAAACCAAAGACAAATATAAAAGTTATTTCAATAAATCAAAATATGGGGTGGTGTGATGATGTAAACCATCCAGATAAATATAATCGTTAAATAAAGATTCATAAAAAAATAAGACATGAAAAACTTTTTAGAAAAGATAACAAGTATGATTTATTAATTCCGATAAGATATAATAGGAATAATCCAATAGTTGGATTAGGAAGTTGTATATTTATACATATAACAAAAAATTATAAACCCACAGCAGGATGTATTGCACTAAAAAAAAATGATTTTTTAATCTTGTTAAAATTGATAAAAAAAAATACAAAAATAAAGATATCTTAAAATCTCTCTCCGAATATGCTTGACCCAATTCGTAAATAAGTAGCAAAATTTTTTGAAGCCTCAACATAGTCTGAAGACATGCCCATGCTTAATTCAGGTAAATTAAAAGTTTTTTTTAAAGAATTCATTTCATTGAAATAAAAAGAGGAATGTTTATCCACTGGGGGTAAACACATCAGACCGACAACATCTAAATTAATTTTTTTGCAATATAAGATTAGATCCTTCAAATCTTTTTTTTCAATACCTGATTTTTGTTTTTCTTCTCCAATATTAACTTGGATAAAAATTTTTATCTTTTTATCAACTTTTTTTTCTTCATCTGCAATTTTTTTTGCAAGTTTTTCATTATCTACAGAGTGAATATAATCAAATAATTTCACCGCAAATTTTACTTTATTAGTTTGTAATTTTCCTATCATATGAAGTTTAATATTTGGTTTTTTTAATTTTACATCTGTCCACTTATCTACAGCTTCTTGCACTTTATTTTCCCCAAAATTAATATGTCCATAATCAATTAATGGTAAAATTTTATCAATTTTAAATGTCTTGGATACAGCTACAATCTTTGGTAAATTATTATTAAGATTGATTAAGTTTTTTTTAATTTCATTTTCAATTTTAATCAAATTTTGGATAGTAATATGCTTCATGATTTAACTACTAAATATTACTTTATAAATAATTTTGATACAAATATTATTGATAAACAAGATAAACAAACAATTATAATCTATAGGGATTACAGTTCAAAAAAAATAAATCAGCCAGAAATTTTAAAATTGAAAAATTATTGTAATAAAAGAGGCTTAAAATTTTACTTGTCAAACAATATTAAATTAGCCATTAAACTAAGGTTAAATGGAGCTTATATACCATCATTTAATAAAAAATTTAATCATCTGAGTTATACTTTTGATAAAAACTTTAAAATAGTTGGATCTGCTCATAATATTAAAGAAATAAGAATTAAAGAACTTCAACAAGTTGATAAAATTTTTTTATCTTCAATATTTAAAAGGAACAAGAACTATTTGGGTATTAATAAATTTAAATCTCTTTCAAGTTTGACAAAAAAAAATATCGTTGTACTTGGTGGCATTACACAAAAAAATATTAAGTCGCTAAATCTTATAAATATGTCTGGATTTGCCGGAATATCTTTTTTTGAGTAAAAAAAAAGGCCCCTAAAAAGGGGCCCTTTTAATATAATTATCTTAAATAATTAGAACGCGAATGAAGCACCTAAGCTCCAGTAATCAACATCATCACCAGCTGTGTTAGCGTGGTCAGTGTTTTCACCTTCAATCATTTTACCTGTAATAGTCATACCACCAGCAGTGTAAGCAACAGTAAATCCTGTGTACTCAGCATCTACAGCTGTATCACCAGCATCAGATACCTCTTCACCGTAAGTGATAGAAAGTTCATCTGATACAGTGTATGAAACGGCCATTGAAGTCATTTCAAGGTCAGTAGACGCAGTTGAAGCTCCTACTTCTGTATGATGATTTGAGTATGATACTGTTACTGGTCCATAAGCGTATGAAGCTTTTAGAGAATTCTCTTCACCTTCATTTGCTGTAGTGTGACCTTCAACATCGATAGTTGCATAGCTTACGCTTAAACCATCAATACCAGTGTAGTTAACACCAAGACCTAGCATTGAGTTAGCACCAGCTGACGCTGCAGGGTTCCAACTTGCTGTGATTGTTAAACCATCAGTTACTGCTGGAGATGTGTAGAAGAAAGTATTGTTTCCACCACCTTTACTTGTTACAGCATCTGCGATTGTTGCTGCACCAAGTTTTTTAGCAGTACCATCAAAGTTATCCCACATACCACCGGCTGCAGTACCTACTAAAGCACTAGTAGTTGATGATCCACCGTGACCAGAAAACTTCACAGATCCCATTGTATCTGATGAAATTGTTACTGAGTGATTATCAAAACCTAATGCTGAGTTGTTAGCTGCACCTTGGTCAAGTTCAAAAGCCATAGAAACAGTTAAACCATTGTCTAATTCAGTCGAACCAGCAAAATTTACACTGTTACCCATTGTCCATGAAGTAGGACCGGCTGCACCAATAGCTCCAGAAAAACCTGAAGCGGTAATTGACGCTGCACCAGACGCTGTTAATTCACCAGCATTTGCTGATACAGAAACAAGCGAAGCTGCTAAAGCAGTCATACCTATTTTTTTAAAGTTGTTCATATTAATTACTCCTTATGTAGTTTGTTAATTATTAATAATAAACATTGCCTATATATTAGAATAATTGGCTATTTACTTGGAAAAATGGTTTTTTTGAGGTAAAAAATTTAATTTGTTGCATTTTTGCAACATATATGATTTTTGCTTTAATTTAGCCAAATAAACTCGTTTAATGTATAAGAAATTTTATTTACCAATATGATTAAATTCACTTATTTCAAAATTATAGCCTTTTTTGCAGTAATTACATTTGTACTTAGCGGTTGTAATGGGAAACTTCCAGGAGGAGATGCAAGAAAAACTCCTGCGGATCCTGCAAAAAGAATTGAACAGAATTTGAAAGATGGACGGGGAATATCACTTTTAGACATAGGTAAAACACAAGGGGGTGTTTTTGACTTTGCAAGTTCAAATGGTTTATGGCGAGCTTCACTTGATGTTATAGATTTTATGCCTTTGTCATCAGTAAATTATAGTGGTGGGATTATAATTACTGACTGGTACTCTGAAAATAGTAATCAAAATGAAAGCATTAAAATTTCAATTAGATTTATGACTAACGAAATTAGGTCTGATGCATTAAACATTAAAGTATTTAATAGAAAATGTTCAAATAATTTATTGAATTGTAAAATTACAGAAACCGAAGGTGTTCTAGTTACAGAACTTAAAAAAGAAATATTAAAAAAAGCTGCACTATACAAAAAACAAGATAAGGAAAAGAAAAAAAAGAAAAAATAAAAACTTTTTCAAATTCAAAAATTAATCAAAAGTTGTGGAAAGATATAATTTTAAATCAGTTGAAAACAAATGGCAAAAAATTTGGGAAAAGGAAAAAACCTTTTCAACAAAATTAGATAAAACTAAAAAAAAGTTTTACTGTCTAGAAATGTTTCCATATCCTTCAGGAAAAATTCATATGGGTCATGTTAGAAATTATACAATAGGTGATGTTTTGGCAAGATTTAAGGCTCTTCAAGGTTTCAATGTTCTTCATCCAATGGGGTGGGACTCATTTGGAATGCCCGCAGAAAATGCTGCAAGACAAAACAAATTAAGCCCCAAAGATTGGACTGAGACTAATATTTCAACTATGAAATCACAATTAAAAAAAATTGGACTTTCGATAGATTGGGATAGAGAAATTTCAACTTGCTCAGTAGATTATTACAAACATCAACAAGAGTTTTTTTTAGAATTATTTGATAAAGGTCTTATTTATAGAAAAGAACAGGATGTAAATTGGGATCCTGTGGACCAAACAGTGCTTGCAAATGAACAAGTTATTGATGGTAAAGGATGGAGATCTGGAGCACAAGTAGAAAAGAAAAAATTAAATCAATGGTTTTTTAATATTACTAAATTTTCAAATGATCTTTTGGAAAGTTTAGATCAATTACATCAATGGCCTAATAAAGTTAAAACGATGCAAAAAAATTGGATTGGAAAATCTTTTGGTTGTGAAGTAAATTTTGAAATAACATCACCAAAAAATGTCAAAGAAATAAAATGTTTTACAACAAGGCCTGATACATTATTCGGTCTTTCTTTTTTAGCTTTATCTATTGATCACCCTTTATCCAAACTTTATGAAGATGATAAGGATTTTTTAAAATTTAAAGAAACATGCTCCAAAAATGGAACTACAGAAGAAGCTGTTGCTAATGCAGAAAAGATTGGTTTTAAAACTGATCTAGAAGCAATCAATCCTCTAGATAATAGCACAAAAGTTCCAGTTTATTTTGCAAATTTCGTTCTTATGGACTACGGTTTGGGAGCAGTCTTTGGTTGTCCAGCACATGATCAACGAGATTTAGATTTTGCTATTAAATATAATTTAGATGTCAAAGCTGTTGTAACACCAGATATCAATAATCAAAATTTTAGTATAGATAAAGAGGCTTATACAGGTCCAGGATATATATTTAATTCAAATTTTTTAAACGGACTTAAATGTCCAGAAGACTCTATAATTAAAACTATAGAACACCTGGAGAAAAAAAACTTAGGTACAAAAAAGATTAATTTTAGATTAAAAGATTGGGGCGTATCAAGACAAAGATACTGGGGCTGTCCTATACCAATAATTTATGACAAGAATAATATTCCTCATAAATTACCCAAAGAAATGTTACCTGTTGAGCTTCCCAAAATTGATAAATTAGAAGAAACTGGTAATCCTTTAGATAAATTAGCTGACTGGAAAAATATTAAAATAAATGGAGAAAATTTTACTAGAGAAACGGATACATTGGATACATTTGTTGACTCTTCCTGGTATTTTTTAAGATTTTGTTCCCCAAATAATTCGTCATATGGATTTTCATACGAAGATATAAATTATTGGATGCCTGTAGACCAATATATCGGGGGTGTTGAGCACGCAATATTACACTTGCTTTATTCAAGATTTTTTATGCAAGCACTTTCTTATGAAAATAAAAAGTTCGATATTAAAGAGCCATTTAAAGGATTATTTACACAAGGTATGGTTTGCCATGAAACTTATAAAGACGAAAAAAATAATTGGGTTAGTCCAGATGAATTATTCACTAAAGATGGAAAAAAATATCTTAAAAATAATACCTCAAAAGAAGTTAAAGTTGGACCATCGGAGTCAATGTCTAAATCAAAAAAAAATACAATTGATCCAGAAAATATCATTAATAATTATGGTGCCGATTCTGTAAGACTTTTTATTTTATCAGATAGCCCACCTGAAAAAGATGTGCAGTGGTCTGAAGAAGGAATTATTGCGTCGTTTAAATTTATTCAAAAATTATGGTCTCTCAACGAAAAAATATTAGAAGAAATAAATAAAAATTATTCAAAAGATAATAGTGATGAATTAATAAAATTTACAAATAAATTTATTAAGAAAATTAGTAACAATCTTGAAGGTTTTAATTATAACATAATAATTGCTAACTTACATGAAATGCACTCATATTTAAGCAAAGAAATAATTAAAGGTTACAAGAAAGAAACTATATTGGAAAATTATAAGAAAATTTTAATTACAATGATGCCAATTTTACCACACTTATCTAATGAATGTTTCGAAAGCGTCAAAACTGATAAAGATAAATTTAGTTGGCCAAGCTACAATGAAAAACTAATTAAAGAGGAAACATGTATTATAGTTATTCAAATAAATGGAAAAAAAAGAGGATTAATAAGTACCCAATTAGATCTAGAAGAAAATGATTTATTTCAATTAATTAAAAAGGATCAAAATATAAGTAAGTATTTATCAAATAAAGATATAAGAAAAAAAATCTACATTAAAAATAAACTTATGAATATAATAGTCTAAAATTTATGAAAAATATAATTTTAGTTTTCCTTTTATTTTTATTATGTAGTTGTGGTTACACATCTATTTATAAAAATCAAAAATCTCAGGACTTTAAAATAAATATAATTGGTATGACTGGTGATGATGAAATTAACAATCTTATTAAAAATGAATTAAAATTTTATTCTGATAGAAACTCAAATAATAGATATGATATTACTATCAGCTCTAATTATCAAAAAATTGTTGTTTCTAAAAATTCTGCTGGAGTAGCCACAGATTTTAAGCTTTTAGCAGATATAAAAATTACGGTTGATACAAATGATGGCAATAATAATATTTTAAATTTTAGCGAAAATATTAACATTAAAAATAATTCAAATTCTTTTGAACAAAGAAATTATGAAAGAAATATTAAAAAAAATTTTGCATCATCCATTAGAGATAACTTTATTGTCAAAATCTTTAATTTAAATGATAATTAAGTCTTTTGAGATAAATAAAATTAATCTTAATTTAAATAATTTACTGTTGTTTTACGGTAAAAATGAGGGTTTAAAAAATGAAATAATCAAAAATATTACTGAAAATAAAAATATTTATAAATATGAAGAAAAAGAAATTTTAGATAATCAGAATAACTTCCTAGAAAATTTATTAACAAAATCCCTTTTTGAAAATGAAAAAATAATTATTATTAAAAGATCGACTGATAAAATTTTAAGCACTATAGAAAATTTTCACTCGAAAGGAGTCAAAGATATAACAATTATTCTTATTTCTGATAATTTGGAGAAAAGATCGAAGCTCAGATCCTTATTCGAAAAAAAAAAAGACTTAATATGTGTTCCCTTTTATCCAGATAATGAGCAAACCTTGTCAAAATTAGCTTACAATTTTTTTAAAAATAAAAAAATTTCAATATCACAAGCTAATATAAATTTAATTATAAATAAATGTAATGGTGATAGAGAATCACTTCTAAATGAACTCAACAAAATAGAGCATTACGTTAAAAACGGTAAAAAAATTAATAGTGAAGAGATAATAAAACTAACTAATTTAAATGAAAATCACAGTGTGTCAGAATTAATAGATAATTGCTTAGCAAAAAACAAAATGAAAATTATTGATATTTTAAATGAAAATAATTTTGGTAATGAAGACTGCATCTTAATAATAAGATCCTTTTTAAGTAAGTCAAAAAAGATACTGCAGCTTTCAACAGAATTTGAGAAAAATAAAAATATTGAATTAACAATTTCTTCTGCAAAACCACCTATTTTTTGGAAAGATAAAGAAATTACAAAAAAACAGATAAATCTATGGAAACCGAAGAATATTAAGAAATTAATATATAAATTAAGTGAAATAGAGCTCTTAACAAAGAAAAATCTAAGTAATTCAATAAATTTGATTACAGATTTTATTTTAGAACAATCAACTTTAGAGACTAATAATTAGCTTTAATTACTTCAATAATCTTATTTAATTGATCTAAACTTTTATATTCAAATGAAATTTTACCTTTATTGTTTTTTTTGTTTTGTATTGAAACATTAAGGCCAATTTTATTTGATACAGAGTTTTCTAAATCTTTTATATTTACATCATTATTATTTAATCGTTTTAATTTTTTACTTTTAAATATTTTTACAAAATTCTCTGCTTGTCTTACAGATAATTTTTTTTCAACAATTTTATTAGCAACAAAAAAGGCATTTTCTAAACCAACTAAAATTTTAGCATGTCCTGCACTTAATTTTTGATCTTCTATTAGTTTAATTACCTCAATTGGTAACGTAAGAAGTCTCAATGAATTAGTTATGTGACTTCTACTTTTTCCAATAAATTTTGAAACTTTTTCTTGATCATAAGAAAAATCATCTATTAAGCGTTTATAACCTTGTGCTTCTTCTAATGGATTTAAATCATGTCTTTGAACATTTTCCACAATCGCAAATTCTAATGATTTTAAATCATCTACATCAGTTATAACTACTGGGACATTATGTAAACCAGCTTTTTGAGCTGCAAGCCATCTTCTTTCTCCAGCTATTATTTCAAATTTAGATCTATCATCATTAGATTTCCTAACAATAATTGGTTGAAGCATACCTCTTTCTTTAATAGAATTTGTAAGATCGTTTAAGTTTTCTTCATCAAATATTTTTCTGGGTTGAAATTTATTTGGAACTAGATCACTAACGGATAATTGGTTTTTCTGTGTTTCAACTTTTGTTTCTCCAATCAAAGAAGATAGACCTCTGCCTAATCCTTTTTTGATCTTGTTTGAGTCCATTATGCAGCACTCCCTACTGTAGCTTCTTGATTGATAAACTCATCAGTAAAGCTAAAATATGACTTGCTTCCAGGGCAAGATTTATCATAAATTAAAACGGGCATACCGTGAGACGGAGCTTCAGATAATCTAACATTTCTAGGTATTACTGTTGTGTAAACTTTTTCATTGAAATAATTTCTAGCTTCTTTTTCTACTTGTGATGACAGTTTGTTTCTTTTGTCATACATAGTTAAAAGTATTCCTCTAATTTTTAATTCTGGATTTAGGTTAACTTTTATTCTTTCAATAGTTTTAATGAGCTGCGTTAAACCCTCTAGAGCAAAAAATTCTGTCTGAAGGGGCACAACTAATGACTGAGATGACACTAATGCCATCACAGTTAATAAACTAAGTGATGGTGGGCAATCAATCAAAATATAATCATATATTCCTCTAGAATCATTTAAATATGCGGTTAATTTATGCTTTAATAAAAATGCCCTGTTAGCATCATCAGCTGTTTCAACCTCTAACCCTGATAAATCAACATTAGATCTGATAATATCTAAATTATTAAATTCTGTTTTTTTAATCACTTCAAAAATTTCTTTTGTACCATTTAATACCCCATAAATTGTATCGCTAGAATTTTCCACATTAGATAATCCAAGACCTGTAGTTGCATTTCCTTGAGGATCTAAATCTATAACTAAAATTTTTTTATTTTGTTGAGATAATCCAGCTGCAA